>Ga0206822_1027_pt1 | contig 47668 bp, 38 predicted proteins | sample Alteio_BWOrgCont_83_FD_152913 | JGI IMG/M metagenome (GOLD analysis project Ga0206822, IMG submission 152913) | Enriched cells from forest soil in Barre Woods Harvard Forest LTER site, Petersham, Massachusetts, United States -... | ecosystem: Environmental > Terrestrial > Soil > Temperate forest >... | reverse complement strand
CATAGAGGGATTGATGTTTCGTAAATAGTTGTATCAATAATGAAAAACGTTTTTTTGCAGATTTTATTAATTTTAAACCTAAGCCTTGTTCTGACTGCTGTTTTGTAATTAGGTCGAATAATTTCCCTAACTCCTTTTGCTGATCTTCATTTAAGTCTTTTCTGTAATTTAATACATCTTGAATAATAATTTGCATCTCGCTTATCTTTTGTTCCGCAGCACTTTCTAGCAACTGTAAATACCTTAATCCTTCGTCGCTATATTTTCTTAACTTCATCATCATTCCAACTATAAATGCATACTTTTCCAAATTTTTGTTTTCTTTTAATAATTCACTGCATTCTCGAGCCAATTGCCCTGCATTTCCGATTAATCGAATCCCCATAATATCGCTAAAAACAAGTAAATAATTCTTTTGCATATTACTGATCCCACTATATATCCTCACCATTTCTACATTTAACTTTGCATGCCAAATACAATATCTAAAGAGCTCTTCCGATTTTAATGCCTTAAACATGAAAGCTATCCCGAAATCGAATAAAAATTTGGGCATATATTCTAAAATATACTTTAACGAATTTTCCACTCCAACCTCACGTTCGTACAACTTTGACAAGGCTTCTGTACAGTATCTATTCAAATAACTATTGCAACGACTCATTGTACCCAAATCAAAAAACCTCATGTTCTCGAAAATATGACCACATATCTCTGTCGGCATTTCCTGACACCAATCAAAAGTAAATTTATTGCTAGGACTGTAATTCGATATATCTTTATTCATATCAATTTATTGAAAATTTAAATTAAGATGCGCTAAAAATTGAACATAGTCAATCATTAAATCTTTATAAAATCTCTAACATAAAGGTCGTTCCACAATGTGAAGAGGGACCATGTTTCTGATTTGCTGTTCTGCTTTGTTACATCCGAGATAATTATGATTCCTATCCATCCACGATAGACAACAAGGGAGTCCTAAAAATACTTATTCAACTTGTAAACTTGATTCTTGAATATTCATGACAGTTCAGATTCATTTAGTTCCGATTACATTTATAGCAAAGATTCAAAAAATAATTACAGCTTTTTTCTCCATCTACATCTTTTAAACTTACTCCATAATATGACCTTGCCTCCCTTTACCCTGAGCTACTGTTAACCGGGCTTCTTCCCAACATACTTCCTCCTCTTATATCCATCACCTTCACCTTTCTTAATCTTGACCATTGGTAAAAATGATCCATCCGTTTCGGCATAATTTGATCTTTTCCCTATGGCTTTAGTTTTCTGACTTTAAGGCGATTTTTCTGATTTCAAATGCTTTGTGCGCTTGTTTAAATGTAGACCTTCTTTGACCTTTTGACAATTGATTGAGAATTTATCTTGACTGAAATCCTTTTGAAAATAATTATTAAAAAATAATAACCTCTTTTTTATCAGATACAGAGCTTAATACCCTTTAGGCCTTTCATGATTACTTTCTCTTGTTTATGGAAATAGGCGTAATATTTAAGATTCTTCTATTTATATCTTTCCTATCGATCGTAGCATGGCTAATGGGAAAATATATGGTAAAAGTATTCTCTGGTGAAATTACAATTAAATCCCTAGATTCTTTTGTTTATAACATCTTAGGAATCAATGAAAAAGAAGAGATGTCTTGGAAGATTTATCTTAAAAATCTTCTGATATTTAATATAGTCGCCATAGTTTTCCTATTTTTTTTACAAGAATTTCAAGCCTTTTTGCCTTTTAATTCCCAACATTTTTTAGGGATAAAATCAGATACTGCTTTGAACACATCCATTTCTTTTGGATCGAATACTGATTGGCAAAGTTATACTCCTGAATCCACCATGAGTTACTTTACTCAGATGCTTGGATTAACAGTAGAAAATTTTCTTTCAGCCGCCATAGGAATAAGTGTCGGCATTACTTTCATTCGCGGATTCATTAGAAAGAGTACTATTCAATTAGGCAATTTTTGGGTCGATATGATACGTGCTCTTGTTTACATTTTGCTTCCGTTATCTATTCTTTTTTCCATTGTATTGATTTCCCAAGGCGTCATTCAAAACCTCAAACCTTATATCCCCATTGAAACTTTAGAAGGGAAAAATATGTTTATTGCTCAAGGTCCTGCCGCCTCACAAGTTGCTATTAAACATATAGGAACGAATGGCGGAGGTTTTTTTAATACTAATTCTGCACACCCTTATGAAAATCCTAATAAGTTAACAGATTATCTTGAAATTCTTATGGCTTTATTATTACCAGCAGCATTCCCTTTTGTTTTTGGAATTATGATCAATAATCGTAAACAAGGATGGATCATTTATATTTCTATGATGGTATTATTCTTGCTTGGTCTGTTTGGGACCTTATGGTTTGAATTTCAGGGTAATCCAGTGCTTGCAAACTTGGGTGTCGAAAATGGCAGTAATCTCGAAGGTAAGGAATTGCGATGCGGATTATTTAATTCTATGTTATTTGCACAATCCAATACTGCGACTGGTTGTGGGGCCAGTAGCAGTATGTATGATAGTCTACTTCCTCTTTCAGGTCTCATACTTATGTTTAATATGATGATTGGAGAAGTAATTTTTGGTGGAGTTGGCACAGGAATAATTGGCCTTTTAGCATATGCTATTTTAACAATGTTTTTAATAGGGTTAATGATTGGCAGAACCCCTGAAATTTTTGGGAAAAAACTTGAATCTTACGAAGTCATTATGGCTATATTACTGTTATGGCTACCTTCAATTATCCAACTCATTTTAGGATCAATAGCTATTTCTTCATCCGCAGGACTTTCAAGTTTAGGCAACCCTGGACCCCATGGATTATCAGAAATTATCTATGCCTTTGCTTCTGGTTCTGGTAATAATGGTTCGGCTTTTGGCGGGCTGAATTCCAATACTCTCTTTTATAACTTAATGATGTCTGTAGCGATTTTTATTGGACGGTTTATAACGATTATTCCGGCCTTAGCCATCGCCGGATCTTTCGCAGCTAAAAAACAAATCCCTGAAGAAGTCCAATTTCCCACTGCAAATCTTTTATTTTTAATAATGCTCATTGGTGTTATCATTATTATAGGAGCTTTAACTTTTTTTCCAATTTTAGTTATGGGACCTTTCATTGAACATCTATTACTTCAAGTCGTATAAAATTTTATACCATGCACCACAAGAGAAAGAGCAGTATTTGGCAAAAAAAATTAATCATTGATGCCATTTTCAGTTCTATTCTTAAATTAAACCCTATTTCGATGCTGTATAATCCAGTTATGTTTATTGTCGAACTCGGGGCATTAGCTACTACAATTATTGTTTTAATGAATCTTTATTTGGGAGAGACTTTTTCTTTTAATCTCCAAATTGCAATTTGGTTATGGATAACAGTTATTTTTTCTAACTTTGCAGCTGCACTTGCGGAAGGAAAAGGTCGAGCTCAAGCGACTTTTCTAAAAAAGCTCAAAAGTGATATTACTGCAAAAGTCATACAAAAAGATGGGGAGATTCAAACGGTGTCCGCTCTTTGTCTCAATAAGGGCGACATTGTTCTTGTTAGTGAAAATGATATTATTCCTTCTGATGGCGAAATTATAGAAGGCACTGCTTTAATTGATGAATCACCCATAACAGGCGAATCTGCTCCAGTGATCCGCGAAGCTGGTGGTGATCGTAGCGGAGTCACCGGTGGCACAAAAGTCTTATCCGGTACTCTTAAAATTGCTATTTCTGCGCAGTCCGGAGAAACGTTTTTAGATCAAATGCTTAAAATGATCGAAGGCGCTAGAAGACGAAAAACCCCTAATGAAATTGCTTTAGAAATTCTTCTAGTAGGCTTGACGGTGTTATTTATTGGAGTGGTTGTAACATTAGGTCTATTTGCAGAATATATGCAGATAAAAATAGCAATTCCGATTCTTATTTCGCTCCTTGTTTGTTTAATGCCCACTACTATTGGCGGTTTACTTCCAGCAATAGGTATTGCTGGAATGGATCGATTAATGAGAAAAAACATTATCGCTTTAAGTGGAAGTGCCGTTGAGGCCGCTGGTGATGTAAATATTGTCCTCCTCGATAAAACAGGTACTATAACCTTAGGTAATCGTTTAGCAACGGAATTTATTCCAGCAAAAGGAGTCAGTATCGACGAATTAGCCCACGCTTCACTTTTGGCATCTCTCTTCGATGAAACTCCTGAAGGACGTAGCATCGTTATGTTAGCAAAAGAAAAATTAAATCTTCGAGGTAAAGATATTCCCATCCGTCCTAATACCGAGTTCATTAAATTCGATGTAGCAACTCGCATGAGTGGCATCAATTATGAGGGTGAAAAAATAAGAAAAGGATCTGAGGATAGCATAGAAACTTTTCTTAAATCTCAGGGAGCAACATTGACACAAAATATTAAACAGATAGTCGAAGAAATAGCTCTTACAGGGGCGACCCCTCTCGTGGTAGCAGAAAATAACAAAGCTCTAGGGGTGATTTGCTTAAAAGATGTTTTAAAGAATGGAATTAAAGAAAAACTAAAAAAATTGCACCTCCTTGGAATTCAATCGATTATGATTACTGGAGACAACCCTCTCACAGCCGCCTCAATTGCGGCTGCTGCAGGAGTCGGCAATTTCATTGCTCAAGCAAAACCTGAAGTAAAATTACAAATAATACGCAAGTACCAGGATGAAGGCTATAGAGTTGCCATGATTGGAGATGGAACTAATGACGCCCCTGCCCTCGCGCAAGCTGATGTAGCCGTTGCAATGAATTGTGGCACCCAAGTAGCTCGTGAAGCTGCCAATATGGTAGATCTCGATTCGACTCCAACAAAACTCTTGGATATAGTCGCCATCGGTAAACAAATTCTCATTACAAGAGGTTCCGTCACTACCTTTAGCATTGCTAATGATCTTTCTAAGTACTTTGCCATTATTCCTGCTATCTTCATCCTGCAATATCCCCTAATAAATACTATAAATATCATGCATTTGACAACCCCTGAAAGTGCCATACTATCTGCTGTTATTTTTAATGCCATAATTATACCATGCCTAACTCCATTAGCATTGATTGGAGTTATTACGAAAACTCATTTTTCTTTGAAGTCTTTATTAAAAAGGAACTTATTTATATATGGTCTTGTTGGTATACTCCTGCCTTTCCCTGCAATAAAAATAATTGATATGTTATTATCATTCCTCAATCAATTTAAATAAATGCTATTATATATAATAAAATCAATAAGAATATTTATCATACTCTCTTTGATATTAGGAATTTTATATCCATTAATTATTATATTCATTGGGCAACTTGCTATGAAGGATAAAGCCAACGGAAGTCTAATCATAATAGACGATAAAATTCGTGGATCCAAATTAATAGGGCAAGAATTTAAAAATCCCAAGTACTTTTACAGCCGCCCTTCTGCGGTAAATCACGATGCAGCTAATTCTGGGGCAAGCAATTTAGGTCCATCTAATAAACAATTATTCGCAGACGTCAAAAAACGCATTGCACAAATTAGACTAGAAAATAATTTAGATCCCGATCATTTAATTCCAGCCGATATGGCCTTACAATCTGCCAGTGGTTTAGATCCTCATATTTCTATTGAAAATGCCTTATTACAAGTACCTAGAATTTCTAAAATTAGAGCTATCCCAGAAAAAACAATTAGTGATCTAATAGAAAACAATAAAGTGTCATTTATAAATTCAACAAATGAAGGGTATATTAATGTTTTAATGATTAATATATCACTAGATAATAATAATTTTTAAATAAATTAAGAATGGAAAACGACAACAATAAAAATAATAGTAGCAATAGCGATAAATTAATCGGACAAATTAATGATCTAAATGTTGCTCAAAATAATGGAGAATTTAGAAAAAAAGGAAAGTTAAAAATTTTCCTGGGATATTGTGCAGGAGTGGGGAAAACCTATCGGATGCTCGAAGGAGCGAGATCAGCGAAGGAGCATAATATAGAGGTCGTTGTTGCAGTCGCAGAAACGCATGGTAGGAAAGATACAGAGGTTTTGTTAGAGGGATTAGAAATTATTCCCAAGAACAAAATTGATTATAAAGGACTAGTTTTAGAAGAAATGGATTTAGCAGCTGTTCTAGAACGTCGACCTCAATTAGCGATCGTTGATGAACTTGCGCACACCAATGCTCCAGGCTCAGTGCATACTAAACGCTATCAAGATGTGGAAGAAATTTTGAATGCCGGGATCGATGTTTATACAACCCTCAATATCCAGCATGTAGAAAGTACCATCGATATTGTTTATCAAATCACCCAAGTAAAAATTAAGGAAACGATTCCGGACCGTCTTTTAGAAATTGCTTATGAAATTGAACTTGTAGACCTTCCCCCTGAAAACCTATTGGAGCGATTACAAGAAGGTAAAGTGTACATTCCGCAGCAGGCTCAAAGAGCTATGCATAAATTTTTTAACCGAGGTAATTTACTTGCTTTAAGAGAACTTTCTTTGAGATATACAGCAAAACAAGTTGATGAAGATATACTATCCTATAAAGAAAGTCATGCTATATCGACCCCCTGGCCTATAGGGTCCAGATTATTAGTTGCTATTAGTCCTAGCGTGACTTCGGAAAATCTTATCAGAATTACCCATCGAATGGCGACTAGTCTGAGTGCACAATGGTACGCAGTTTATGTAGAATCCCCCCAGCAGGTCAAAATAAATGAAGTTTCCCAAAATCAATTAAATGGTAATATTCGTTTAGCTGAAGAATTGGGAGCAAAAGTTTTTTCATTAAGTGGATATAATGTCGCTGATGAAGTGATTAACTTTGCCAATCAAAAGAACATATCATTAATCATAGCAGGACTTTCCCGCAGATCGAAATTTGAAGAATTGATAAAAGGTTCCATATTAAATGAACTTGTCAAAAAAAGCGGATCAATAAACGTCTTAGTAGTAGGAAGTGAAGAACCGCAGAAAGAAGAAGAACTCCTTACCCCATCCCCAATGCTAATCCCTCGTCCTCAGCCTTGGCTTCCCTATCTTTTAAGCTTTCTTTCAATCTTGGTAGTCCTTGGACTCAGTGAGCTTTTGACAGTTTGGACAGATTTTCCGGCAGTGACGGGGATGCTTTTGCTCATTCCTGTGATCGCCAGTAGTTTACTTTGGGGATCGCGAGTAGGCTTATTTGCATTAATAATATCGTTACTCGCCCTGACTTTCTTTTTTATCCCTCCTCCACTAAGTTTGAAATTTCCTACAATACAGTATTTACCCATATTTATTGTTTTTATAATAATTGCACTGATTGTAGGTTCTCTTGCTAAAATTGTCAGATGGCAAACAGAAAGTGCACGTCGACGAGAGCGTTTTCTTTCTGCGTTATATTCATTTAATCGCGAAATTATGCTTTGTAAAGCATTGGAAGAAATACTTGAACGAGCCGTGATACATATCAAAGAGGCTTTTGAAAGTCATGCCGTTATTCTTTTACCGGATCAAGACAGCAATCTGCAGATCAGAACAAAATTGCGAATTGATCTTTCACTTAGTGATAGCGAAATAGGAGCAGCAACTTGGGTTTTCCGCCATGCTCTTCCTGCAGGCACAGATACGGATACGCTTTCTTCCCTAAAATGGCACTACTTACCCCTTAAAATTAACAATAGGACCATCGGCGTCATAGCTTTAACCCCAACAGCAAAACATATCCACCTGACTCCTGAGCAAAATAGACTTTTTGAATCCTTTGCAAACGTCGTAGCTCTGGCACTTTATAAAATTACCTAGGTGTTAAAAATACTGTGTATTCACAACAAATCCTTCTGATTAAAAATAACCTCATCACCAATACGAAAAGCAAGGCTTTCTGGAGAATATCTTTTCTCGAGCTTTTGACAAAAGTCATTTAATTTCGTACGCATAGTATTCGTTAATATTACTTTATCTGGATTATCTAGAAGCCATTTTGCTCTTGCATACATAATGCGAATACCTCCGCTATTTGAAAAAGGATCGACTAAGAAAGCCTGAATCTCGGAAAATGCTTTTCCATCTTTTGCTTCAAGAACCTTATCTAAACGACAAGTTTGTCCTTTTGCATTATGATAGATCGATTTATCGTTAGCATCCTTAAATCCATTTATAAGATCTCTAAAAGCTTTTTTAATATCCGAGGGAATTCGTTCTTTTCGAGTACCTTCTGCATTTTGGCTACCCATAAAAGTTCTCCAAAGCGAAAGCAGAAATTCCCATGTATGACCTGCAAGGTGTTCTAAATCTTTAAAAATACTAAATTCTCGAGATATAGGTCCTTTGGGCTCATTTTTAAAAAAGGGTGATGCACATCCGTAGTTTTCCATCTTGAGTAAAACGCGATTTTTCCCTTTCTCAATCAACCCGGTTGAATCGAGCATGGGACTTACCATCAATGTTCTTTTATCATAAGGTAAAACATTTTTTAAATAGTATTGCTCAGGCTGAAAAGAGTCAAAATATCCAGGATTAAAGTCAATGCCCCTTGCAACTCCTCCATCAACCTTTTGGAAATCCTTAATGTGTGAAGAAGCACGTTGATAAACTTCTTTAGACATATCTAAATAATGTGTGATAAATAAGTGGGGATCTTCCATTGAGAATGATCCTGAAGAAAATACGCCCATTCTTTCTGCTCTTTCACCCTCCTGTAGATTTTCTGCCTTTGCTTGCAAGAACCACATTAAGTTAGAAATATTTTCAAGTGTTTTTATTTCCTGTTCTAATAATTTATCTTCTTCTGCAGTTGTTGGTGTACTTCCTATCTTTTTTAAGTGTATTTGATATATTTTTTCTTTATCACCATTTATAATTTGTTGATAAAGCTCTCCACCTGCTTCAATTTTTTCAGCAATTAGTTGTAGTAATAGTTCTTTATTAACATCTTTAAGTTCTGGAGGAAATATTTTAGTATCTAATCTAAAAGTTCCGAAACTTTTTGTTACAATTTCAACAATTTCAGGTCTTTTAGGCTCAAAAATCAATTTCAAGGAATCCAAAATACCCAACTTTTCCTCATTCGATGAAATAGCAGTGCCATGACGATTTTTTAATGAAGTTTTAGTTAATGAAGGTTGTTGCGGACCTTCCTGCTTTCCTGCTTTTTCTAGTTTTGCTGATCTGCGCCGTGTTGCCAAAGCACTTGCCAGGCTTTCTTGAGTCACATCATAAGCTTCCATTGCTGCTTCCATCCCAGGTATCTCTACTATTGCTATCCGCATTTCCAAATCATTTACGAAATCTTCGGGATTATTATAAGCTTCCATAGCCTTAGTCGCTCTTGGAAACTGACGTGCACTGCTATCCTGGGTTATTATTTCTGCTTCTGCTAATCCCAATCTTCGTAGGGCCAAAGTGCTTATTAAATTTTCTTCGGTTATCCCATAAGTTGTCATGGCCTCACGCATTCTTGCTGTCTGGCTGACACTTTTGCTAATGACTTCTCGAATTTTCCCTTTTTCAATTTCTAATGCTTCTCGTTGCTGTGCCGTCAATTTTGCGACAACACTGGACTTTTGAGCACCAGATAGATTCTCCATATTATATTTTCCTTACATCCGTACAATATTGCTTGGCTTATCCAATCTTCCAGCTTCAAGCAGCCTATTAACCCAATATTCGGAAGCATTGGCCAATTTCTCAAAAACAACTTCAAATTCAGAATCATTTTCAAGAGGAACATTCATCACATAACACATTGTTACGATGTCTGTTTGTTCATCAATTCCAATGGTCCCCCCTTCTGTCCTATTCCAATAAAAATTAGCAGACAATAATTCATAAAGTACTTCCTGTCGCCCTACAATTGGTAAATTACCAAGTATTATATTGAAAACTATAGTTTTACTTTCTTCATCTAATTCTAAGATAAATAAAATTTTATTATCTAACAATATGATGCAACTATCCTCTTCATCAAAAACAAGTCCTTCAACTTGAATAATCTTTCCTAGATTAGCTACAAGTTCATTAGCCTTTTCTCTTATATTCATGATTATATTTTACATTTGTTTTAATAAAAAATCAAATTTAAGTAAAATATTTGCTAACTATACAAATTATATTATAATTCAGAATTCTTTCTAAGAATACAACCATTCTTCAAGCTTAAGAGGTCTTACAGCTTTAAATTCTGCACGAAAACGATTTTCAAGAATATCTAAAGTGGATTGCGGCAATTGTTTTTTTGCTTCTTCAATTGCAGCTACAGCTTCTGATTTTTCATCTTTTTGGTTTTGAAGCGAGTCTTCTAATAATTCTTCGAGTAAAATTTCTTCATCAAAAGTACCGGAATTGTATTTATATTGCTCCTCAAGGACTTCTTGTATTACTGCCTCTTCCTTGAATTTGTTTTTTTCTTCTTTTTCTAGCTTGTGTTCTAGACTGAGTTCGATATCAATATTTTTTTTTTGCTCCGATTTCTCGGGATATTGATTTTTTAATACTGTAATTTCTCTAATGAGTGAATCTATCGCTCGCGTTTGGCTTTGTTCGACGGCTTTTAATAATGTGATCTCAAAGTTTACCCTTTGGGAAAGTCCCATACGTAAACATTCTTCTCCTTGTTGAACGACATCGAGCATTCGCATAAGCGATTCTGTTGTTTTTGCCACTTCCAATTTCAGACTAACTCCCGAGTTTTTAATAGCATCTAAAAGAACTTCATGCAATAAGTGCTGTAGATCCTGAAGAATCCGGTAAAGGTCCCTACCCTGCCCATCAAATTTTTCAGAAATCTCAATAATTTTCGCATAATCCGCCTTTGCCATCGCTTTAATTAAATTCCTCATTTCTAAAGAAGAAGCCAATCCATATACATTCATAACATCTTCTTCGGTAATCGTTTTCCCACAAAAAGAAATCAATTGATCTAGAATAGATTGCGCATCTCGCATACCTCCCATAGCTAATCTTGCGATCGGATGAAATACAGTATCTTCGATATTCAGTCCTTCTGCTTTAGCAATAATTTTGAGTTTTTCTGCAATTACTTCATTGGAAATAGGGCGAAACTCAAATCGCTGGCATCGTGATACTATTGTTGGCAAAACTTTGTGAGCTTCTGTTGTTGCAAAAATGAATTTAACGTGTGCAGGAGGTTCTTCTAAAGTTTTTAAAAGAGCATTGAATGCTGCTGTTGTGAGCATGTGCACTTCATCTATAATATAAATCTTAAAGCGCGACTGGGTTGGAGCATACTGGCAATCTTCGCGTAAATCTCGGATTTGATCCACGGAGTTATTCGAAGCACCATCAATTTCAATAACATCCATGCAAGAACCATCCATAATAGCCTTACAAATAGGACAGTCTTCGGGAGGTGTTATTGAAGGTCCCCCTGTACAATTTAAAGATTTAGCAAACAAGCGCGCAGTAGAAGTTTTCCCGGTTCCTCGAGGTCCAACAAATAAATAGGCATGTGCAATTCGATTCAGTTCTATTGCATTTGTAAGTGTGCGTACTATATGATCCTGCCCTACCAATTCTGAAAACTGCTTTGGGCGCCACCGTCGAGCAATCACTTGATATGTTTGTGAATTCATAAAAATACGCTTACGAAAAATAAAAAAATGGCCAGGCACCCTACGGCACACGAGGATCCTAGTTACCGCTGCTTCTTTCCAGACCTGACGGAGTTCACTGGCCCTGCGTTGCATAGGACCCAGCCGCTAGAGATAATTGATAAAATTCTAAAGATACGCAAGGAAATAAATAAAAAATAGACTGTCTTAAAAAGGAAGATTCATCATTCCTTTAATTCCTTGCATTTTACTCAGCTTACCTTGCATCTTCTGCATATTATTGCCTTTGAATGACTTCATCATTTTTACCATTTGTTGAAAGTTCTTCAAAAGAACATTGATATCTTTAACCTTTACTCCGGCTCCATTAGCAATTCGCAGTCGCCTGCTTCCATTTATTATCTTCGGATTTCTTCTTTCTTTTATTGTCATGGAAAATATTATAGCTTCGAACTGCTTTAATTGCTTTTCCTGGGTCAAGCCAACTTCTGCCTTAGGCATTCCAGGGATCATTCCTGCAATAGAACTGAGTGAACCCATTTTCTTGATCTGATTTATTTGCAGAAGGAAATCTTCAAAATCAAAGGCTGCTTTCTTAACCTTTGCAGCCAACCGATCGGCATCTTCTTTTGCTACTCCTTCTTGAGCTTTTTCTACAAGAGAGACCACGTCTCCCATGCCCAATATCCTCTGAGCCATTCTTTTTGGATGGAAAATTTCAAAATTCTCCATCTTTTCTCCAGTACCAATAAATTTAATCGGTGTACCAGTCACAGACTTCATAGACAAGGCTGCCCCACCCCGTGCGTCCCCATCCATCTTGGTTAAAACTATCCCTGTCAAATCTACCGCATCATGAAAATGTTTCGCAACATTTACAGCCTCTTGCCCCAATGCGCTATCTGCTACCAGTAATATTTCTTGGGGTTGTACAATTTTCTTGAGTTCCTTGATCTCCTCGATCAGATCCGTATCAATCTGTAATCGGCCGGCCGTATCAAAAATTAATGCATCTAATTTCTGTTCATCAGCCCATTTTAAAGCGTCCTTACCAATTTTTGAGACGTTTTGGGTTGTTCGTTCTGTATAAACAGGAAATCCTTCTTTTTTCGATAACGCCTCCAGTTGATCAATTGCTGCAGGACGGTAGACATCACACGCTACTAAACCAACCTGATATCCTTTTTTCTTGAGTGCATAAGCTAACTTTACTGAACTTGTAGTTTTACCAGAACCATGCAAACCTAACATCATGATCCTCAAAGGCTTGCTTTCATTCAGCTGCCCGCTGCCTTCACCCAACATTACAATTAAATTGTCATTAATAATCTTAATGAATTGCTGTCCTGGGGTAATTGATTTAGTCACCTCTTGGCCATAACAATCTTCCTTGACCTGCTTAATAAAGTCATTGGCCACTCTAAAATTCACATCCGCTGAAAGCAGTGCGGAATGGACGTCTTTCAAGGCCTCAGCCATATTCTCTTCACTGAGCTTGCCTACCCCACGCAAGTTTCTTATCGTATTTGTCAATCGATCTGTTAAATTCTCAAACATAAGCGCTTTTTTATTTTAAAAGTCCATTCTGATTTAAATAGCACCTCAGCGCAAATGTAAAAACAGCTTTCAGTTAAAAAACTTCCAAATACATACGAAAACTGAGTCTCTACGTAAATAATAATTCTTATCATTTTGTTTTATTTCTCGATAAAAATATTGACTTTTAACCAACATTAGGCCTAGATCTTAGCTTTATTTATAGTTTCCACAAAACTGTATATTAAATTAACCTATATGAAATTAATAAAATTCAAAATGAAAAATAAAAGTGTAAAAACAATATTATCTGTTATTCTACTATCGTTTATTCCTTTCTTCTCTCATGCAAATTGGGACGATTGGATGAATATAGATTCGTGGAAAAGTTGGGGCTCTCAAAAGCTAGGCTATACTTCAAAAACAAATGAAAGCGATAGTTCAGAAATTGAAGATAAAAACACAGAAGACGCTGAAGATAAAAATGAAAAAGAAGTTGCCAATGAGGACAATAAAACGAAAGAAATCAATTTGTACGACTCATTAGGAATCAAATTCTTTGCAGAGAAATATTTAATCGGTTCAGATGCAACGCTTAAAAAGCACTTGAATACACTTTTTCAAAACAAACAAAAGAAAGCCGCTATTTCTTATTTTATATCATTAGAACGCAAAAATCATGATCTAGCTATTTCTATTCTTGAAGATCTAGACCCTAATAATCGTCTTACGATCCTTTTGGATGCTCCTGGGGCATTTATTGCTAAAATCTTTGTAGATATGCGCAGTAAAGATTTCAAAGGTAAAACACTTTCCCACTGGGGTACTTTTACACTACAATCGGAATATTTTGGAACAAAAAAAGTAGACCATGCTGAAATTAAAGGTGAAAGCGTCACACTTCAATATATCACTTTCATTTTATTCCATAATAGCAAAACTAAAGAAGAGTTTGCTCATCGTGCTTTTGCCATAGCAAATATTTTGTCTCACGTAACAAGCGCTGATCTTCCTTCTCTTTTAATCTATACCGATGAAGAAGCTGCTGTTAAATTGGGTAATAAACATAAATCGTGCTTTGGCGCTGTAAAATCAAAGGGCTACTGTGAGGAAGAAACGATCATCCATCTTCCTTCAGATTTCATTGCGGGTTTGCTTAATTTTATGCATATAAAAAACATGATCACGAATAAAGATCTTGTCGCTGTTCTTGAAACTGAATTTAAAGTCAATCAAGACCGCTTCCAAGCTATTTTAAAAATGATTGATAAATCTGTCCTACAAGAAATTGTTTTTAATTTCTCAGAAGAAGTTCATGCCTTCCTTCCGGATGATATAATATTACATGCTATTCCTTCTTTTGAAGAAGAGACTGTCTTAAAAATTACAGATCAAAAAAATGAAAATGCAGATCGAAAAATTATTATTGAAGGAACAAATAGCAATGATAAAACAGCCAAAGAAGATCTTTAATTACAATAAATTACTAAATAAAAAAATAAATATAATACTATGAAAAAATTAATACTATTAAGTCTTATCTTATTTTCTTTCTCACAATTCATCTTTTCGGAAGAATCTCAAGATAATAGCGCTATTGCTAAAATAAATCCAGACGAATCATCTATTGTCGATTCTGAAGAAGGAGATCCTAAAGATGAGAAATCTTATAAGCCCTATCCGAAAAATCATAAAACTTTTTTCCTATCCGTAGAGAATCAAGTTACGTTGATGAAGAAGTTATTGGAAGGCCAAGGGAAAGACGAGGTCATTCGCTATTTCCTTTCTTTGAAAAATTATAATAATCAAAAAGCCATTGATGTATTATCTAATCAAAATAGTTTAGATCTTACTTTAGTGATTTTAGAAAACTTACCCATTTCAGTTTTTTCTGAAATACTTAAGTCTTTCTTTAAAGACATTGGTGGTGAATCTATACCTCACTGGAGTTATAAAGATTCTATAGATGCAGATCCTGCTATAAATTATATAGCACCTCCAGCACGCGTTCAGCAATATATTAACTTCTTTATGAAGTATAATACCAAAAAAGGCCTTGCTGCAAAAGCAATAAATTTGTTTTCCGGTGCTACTGAAAAAACTGAAATAGATATCTTAAAAGCAAGAGGTAAAAGAATTGCTAAAGTCCTTAATACTTTTGATGAGACAGTTCTCATCGAACTTCTTTATGGACGTCCAGATACGGTATTTTTGCCTAAAGATTGTAGAATAGTTAATGAAAGAAATCTTGAGATCAAAAAAATTTTTTATAGTAGTGGATTTGACTGGGTTCAAACTAGGGATTCTATTTCTAGTTTACAGAAATCGCATGTTTCTCCAGCTTTAATCGATTATATTCTTCCACACCTCTCTCCTGAGTTAATTGTAGCAATCTTTGCAAAAGAAACTGAAGCTGGAAAGGATTTAAGTAGACTTCCACAGTTAATAAACAGCTTGGGTTGCGAAAAAGCCTTCAATGAACTCTTTGAATATCTCGCGGATAACATCAAAGATAAAGTTTTCCAAATCTGTGAAAATGATAGTTCAGTCTTAGATATTCTTGACTTGGAAAAAAGTGATAAAAATCTTCTAGGAGACGGAAAAGATAAGAAAGATCTTTAAGACTTTCTTTGTCTATTTTTTATAATAGAATTACTACAAAAGTCCTGTGCAAAGCAGGACTTTTTCATTCTGATAAGAAAGTAATCTTGACCTTTGTAGAAACAAAATTTATATCGTAAATAAGACTTCAGTAAAAAATCCTTTCATTATTATGTTAATACCCCTAAACAAAAAAATAAAAAGTCGACTTGGTTTTGATAGACAAATACCTGAATCTCCTATTCTTATACATGTAGATGTGGAACCTGTATTATTTGAGAAATCAACCAAACCTCCTTTTAATGGTATTAATTATGTTGTATCCGTTAGCGTAAAAAAATGAATACTACCTGAAAAAATTAATCTATTTTCAATAATTCTATTGCTTCAGTCGATTGACCAGAAAAAATAGGCTCATGCTTATCATAATTATCTTTGAAATGAGTCCAAATTTGTTGGGCTTTATGAGCAAGTGTTGCACGACATATATCTACTTCGCTTTGGCGAGCTTTCAGATTTTCATTTGCCATTTTAGCAAGGTCATCGATATTGTAAAGGTAGATATTTGAAATCTCTGCAGTTTTGGAACAAATATTTCTAGGTAAAGAAAGATCGATTAAAAAAAGAGGTAATTCAGGACGAAGTGCCATCGCCTTCTTGGCAACCTCAGAACATAAAATGACATTAGGCGCACTCGTTGAACAAATCACAATATCGAAGAGATTGATTTTTTCAGGAAACTCTTCGTAAGGAATTGCTATGGCTGAAAATTGCTGCGCAAGTACGCAGGCGTGCTCGTAAGTTCGATTAGTGATTGCCAAATCCTTTGCACCTCGCAACTTAAGTGCATGAATAGTTTTCTCCCCAATTTCACCGCTGCCAATTATTAAGATACGAGTAGAAGAAAGGTCGCCAAAAATGCGTAACCCCAAATCGCAGGCAATGCTCCCAATACTAATCTGTCCTTTACTGATGCCTGTATTTGTTCTGGCCCATTTAGCTGCTTGAAAACTCTTTTGGATAATACGATTGAGAACTTTCCCTATAGCTCCATGTTTTTGCGCTTTTTGATACGAAAGTTTGACTTGGCCTAAAATTTCAGTTTCCCCAATAAGCTGAGAATCTATTCCTGATGCCACTTCAAAAAGATGCCTAATTACTTGCTCATCTTGAATAATAGAAAAATAAGAAATGCAGTCTTCTTTTGCCTTTTTTTGTGTGTGGCAATAGGCTTCTATAATATCTTCTTTATTGATTAATGGATTAACAACTGCATAAATTTCTATTCGATTACATGTATTGAGTATCAAGACTTCTAAAATATTTTTATTGAGTAAAAGATTATTATAAAGACTAGATTCAGTTTCATTTGATATTGAAAAAGATTCACGAATATGCAGTGGCGCAGAATTATGACTGCACCCAAACATAAGCAAAGAATAATTTTCTTTAATTTTCATTTCTTTATTTATCTTAACTTACATCTTATTATCACTTATACTGAATTGGCCATAATGAGAAAACAGCCATTACAAATAAAATCAATGAAATCCAAGAAAAAGTTCTTAGTTTTAACTGTTTTCTGCGTTTTAAAAAATAAAGAGTTAAATAACAAATTAAAAGACCGTAAGTGGAAAGTATTTTTCCTATACTGACTATACTTGTTTCTTCAAACCATATTAAGGTTCCTATCATAATCGCCACACTGAGCGAAACAAGACCGATAAGAAGAATTCGTTGACTGATTTCACTGATTTGACGAAGTGAAGGAAGAAGGGTGTAAAAACGGCCAAAATGTTTGTGTGAAAGTCCAAAGTCTTGGAATAAATACATTAATGAAGTGATAGCAAGTAAACCAAAAACGGCATAAGCAAAAATTGCTAAAGCTGCATGAAATTCAATCCAAGGATTTGTCAGAAGTTTTGGATGGGAGAAATAGGAATCTAATTTATAAAATGTCAGTGAAAAAAAACTCATTAGACTGACAAAACCCGCGCCAAAAAAAGAAAGTAAAGGGAGCTTAAATGCTATTTGAAATATTATAATGAGAAAAATGGTTGACCAAGATATGAATTGGAAAATTTCCAGAGTATTGGTCAAAGGGAAAGACCCCATAATCATTCCTCTGTAGTATAGAGCGACTCCTTGTATTATAAAAGCAGTACTGAGTAAGGTATAAAAAGCAAGTTTCGAATAATTTGAGCTTTTTAAAAATTGAAACAATGCATAAATAAATGCGATGAAGTAAAAAATTGTTGATACCCAAAGCAGAGGTATTGTGTTATAAATGATCAGGTCCATAATTTAACTTTATTCATTAAAAATTCTATCCAACGAGGATGCATATTTAAACAAGGAATTTGCTCAAAAGATACTCCTCCCGCATCGATAAATGATTCTTTATCTGCCATGGCAATTTCCTCCAAGGTTTCAAGACAATCAGCCACAAAGGCAGGACATATAACAAGTAATTTTTTAATTCCTTTTTCAGGAAATTGTGAAATTTGATGATCAGTGTAAGGTTGGAGCCAAGGGTCTCGGCCTAGGCGAGATTGAAAGGAAACGGAATATTTTTCCGCTGGAAGATTGGCTCTTTGTGCAAATAGTTTGACCGTCTGTAAACATTGATGTTTGTAACAGGTTGCATGAGCAGGATTGCAAGTATTACAACAATCTGGAGTAACCATGCAATGGGAATGAGAAGGATCGCTTTTTCTAAGATGTCTTTCAGGAAGACCATGAAAAGAAAATAATAGATGATCAAAATCTTTATTAAGATAAGATTTTGAAGATTCTACTAAGGCATCGATGTAGTCCAAATCTTGATAAAAGGGTTGAAGCGTTTCTGTCTTAAGATTTGGCATCATTTTTCTAATCGCTTCCATAATAGCAACAAGGGCTGTTTCATAGCTCGACATTGCATAATGAGGAAAAAGAGGAATAATAAGAAGTTCCGCAATATTTTTTTCCTTCAGACGTTTTACAGCATCAGCAATAGTGGGTTGGCCATAGCTCATTGCAAGCTCTACATCCATATTGGTAACTTCGGAAAGAGCATTTTGAAGATCTTTGCTATAAATGATTAATGGAGAACCTTCATGAGTCCATATTCTTTTATAAGCTTCTGCTGTTTTCTTAGGTCTAAAAGGAAGGATAAGAAAATTGACAACCCACCAGCGAATGAAAGGCGACGAATCCATGACTCTTGGATCCATTAAAAACTGTTTAAGGTACCTACGAACATCCTTAACCTCAATTGAATCGGGCGATCCTAAATTTATAAGTAAAACTGCTTTCTTAGACATAAACTTTTTTAAAACTAATTCACTGATTCGGCTGCGCTCAGACCTGCCAGTATGCATTGAGGCAAACTTATACCGCTGCGATAATTGCCCATAATATACAGCCCTGGAAAACGATTCTGCGCATTTTCCATAGTACGAAAAAATTCTTCATAGCCAAGATTATATTGTGGAATTGCGCATTTCCATACATGCACATGAGAGTCAATAGGATTTTCTATTATGCCTAAGAGTGGGGCAAGCTCTTTAAAGACGAGGTCTTCAATAGCTTTTTTATCCAAGCTTCCAATATTTGGAAATCGACATCCTCCAATAAATGTTCGCAGTATATGCAATTGACTTGAGTAATGTTGAGGAAAAATTGATGAAGGAAACAGAGTACCTAGTATATCGTATTTTTCTTTTGAAGGAATTAACATTCCATATCCATCGAGAGGATGTTTGATGGATCCTTTATGAAAAGCTTGCGTAAGCACTCCCATTGGGACGTACTGAATATCTTTAAGATCAGAAAGCTCTTGCCACACAAGATCATCAAAGGGAAGTGTAGGTAATTGATCCGCGGAAATCGTGACAACGAGTTTTGTGAAAATTTCAGTTTGCGTTTTCCCGTTAGAACACCAAGTTATTTCCCATGAGTTCTTTAAATAAGAAATAGATTTAATATTCGAATTCAAATAAAGAGACTCTTTAAGTATTTCGGCCAATCTCAAAGGCAATTGTGCCATTCCATGAGTGAAGGATACTGTACGTGTCTTGATTTTGTAAGGATTCTTCTTTTTAAACATCCCTTTAAATAAAGAACCATAATCTCTCTCCAGAGCGAATAAGCGAGGGAAGGCATGCTGTATAGAAAGTTTATCCGGATCTCCTGCATAAATTCCTGAAACAAATGGGTTTACTGCATAATCAAGTATTTCAGGGCCTAGACGCCGATTAATAAATTGTGATACAGATTCTACAGAATTCCCTTTTTTAATAAAAGGTTCCTTCAAAAGTCTCCATTTTGCTTTACATGAGAACAAGGGAGTTTTAATAAATGATTTAAAAGAATACGGCAGGCAATGTAACTGGGCATTTTTAACGACGTAACGTTTTCGGGCATTGGCATTACTATCTATAATGTCAGGAGCAAGACCAATTTCATTCAGAAAATTCAAAACTCGGATATCATTCAGTTGTAAAGTACTTGGCCCTAACTCAATTAAATAATTAAAATGATTATCTGCATGAATCGTTCCCATAACTCCTCCGGCAATTCCATTTTTTTCAAAAAGACTTACAGCATGTCCCTTTTTTTTAAGGGCATAAGTCGCACAAAGACCGGTGATCCCTGCTCCTATAATAGCGATTTTAGACATCTACTTTTGAAGGATAATTGCACACAGTTTCGATAAGCATTTCGACATTCTCAATTTTTGCTTCAGGTAAAATTCCATGACCTAAATTAAAAATGTAGCCTGGATACGATTGCATTTGGTCCAAAAGTTTCAAAGCATTGCTACGAACAATATCAGGCGTTGTGTTAAGTATTACTGGATCAAGATTTCCTTGAATTGCACATGAAGTAGGCAGAGTATTTACGAATTGTTGCATATTGACAGACCAATCAAGACTTAAAATCTTTGCACCTGTTTTCAATAAATTTTCCGCATGATGGCTCATTCCTTTTGCAAACAAAATAATTGGAAAGTCTTCGGGTAAGGCATCGATGATAGTTTTAATCCATCTTAAGGAATGTTCCCAGTAATCGATACCAGAGCAGATACTACCCCAGCTATCAAAAATTTGAATTGCATCGGCACCTGACGCAATTTGTAGCTTAAAAAGTTCAATTAATGCATGAGTTACTTTTTCCATTAACTGATTGAATAGCAAAGGTTGCTGATAGGCTAAAGACTTTATTCTAGTAAAATCTTTAGATGATCCACCTTCAACCATGTACGTGGCAAGAGTCCACGGAGCTCCTCCAAATCCAAGCAAGGCTTTATCTATTCCAATCGCATTTCGAGTGAGTTTTATTGCTTTACCTAGATAAGACAATTTTTCTTGAATATTGGAACTATCCAAAGCATTAACTTTATCCGAACTATCAAGAATAAAGTCCATTCCAATTCCTCCTTCTTCTCTAAAATGATAAGATTGTCCTAAAGCTTCTGGAATAATTAAAATATCACTAAAAATAATTGCAGCATCTAAAGGGAATCGTTTAAGCGGTTGAAGAGTGACTTCTGTGGCTAATTCCGGAGTTTTGACAAGTTCGAGAAAAGAATGTTTTTCTTTAAGAACTCGATATTCAGGAAGATAACGACCTGCCTGCCGCATGATCCAAATGGGAGGACGCTGCAATTTTTTTTGTCTACAAGCTGCTAAAAATCTTTCACGACTGGTCATGTATGTCAGTTATTTTCAATTAATCATGCGCTCTATCTGAATACAGGATAAAACATTCTTCGGAAAGGTCAATAAAAGTCTACAAAAAATTGGATGAAGCAAGGGAATTCGAGTTATTATAATTAAATATTAATTTAATATTGACAAATTAATGATTTTCTAGCAATATTTACGTTTAAAAATAATTAAAATATATGAATACACAAAGAAAACAAATAACAGGGAATTTAGAATTTCCTTTTAATCTACAAGAAAATAATCAATTGTTTGGAAGAGATGTTCAATTTGCTAAAGCAATTTTAAAAAGTAATCATTTTAAAATGGAAGATGTCGTAGAGGCTGGGCGCGTAGCAAAAGCATTCGACAGATATTTATTTTTAATGCAATCGTTCGATGCTATTGCCAATGATATTTTTAGCGAAAAAAATGAAGAGCTATTTACAGATAAACTTTCTATTTACGCTAAACATTCTGGGCTAGAGGGTCTACTCAGTCAAATAGAGAGCAGAAATCAAGAAACCAATATCGCCAAAATGAAGTTTTTACTTGAGCTATATCAAACAACGATGGAAAATATAACTGAGAAAACAAGTAGTGAACAGGAAGAGTTAAAAATCGCTAATAAACTCTTAGCAACTCAAAATCCATTATCTAATAATACATCTTTTTGTTGGAAATTTTTAATAATAGTATTAATGTGTATTGCTGCTTTACTTAATTTACTTACTTCTGGACATCGAGATTAAGCTCATAATAGACTTTGAACCAAACGGGTTCTATAATATAATGTTACACCTTTTCTACCTATTCAAAACATTCCTTTTTTTCAAACTATTTCCATAATAAAATAATACACAATATAATTTTGATATCAAAATTATTTTTACCACACACAATCTATTTTTGTTTTTCCTCCACCTGACTTCGCCACAAGATGGCTAAAATGCGTATAAACATGCGGATTTCATTTTTTTCTAGGCACTATTTTTCTGTTTTCTTTCCTTTAATTCTGTAGGGTTAGGAAATTGGGCTGAAACAATTTCAGAATTAGATTTACTTTTTCCAAAAAGAATGTAGTTTGGAAAATGATAGTTAGTTGAACAGTCTCTGCGGTTGCCCTGTTATCCAATGCGGATGTACAAAAAGAAGATTGCATTACTCACGAAATATCATTATCAATTCTTAGATATTTATTATTTTTATGAAACCGTTTCCCAAACTTAAAATAAAAATTTTCATTTTAGTCACTACTTTTAGTAGCTTTTTTATTCGATTAGCATGTGCCGAAAACTTGGATGACACATTTCCAGCAGAATTCAGTCTTGGTAGCCTCAATGGGAAGAACGGTTTTGTAATTAAGGGAATTGAAGCATATGCTCGACCTGGAACATTAGTCAGTGGCGCAGGAGATGTTAATGGAGATGGTATTGCTGATATTATCATAGGGTCTCCAAATGCTATTAAGAGTGCCGGTCAAACATATATAATCTTTGGCAGCTATAAAGGATGGCCTTCAGCAATTAACGTGAAAAGTATCAATAGCCATAACGGCCTGATTGTTAACGGCATTCATGATTCAGCTAGTGGTTCTTCTGTCAGTAAAGCTGGCGATTTCAATGGGGATGGTATCGATGATGTTGTGATTGGTGCTCCTGCGGCCAATCAAGCAGGTCAAAACTATGCTCTTTTTGGTAAAAAGCGGGGATGGACTTCATCATTTAATCTTACCGATCTCGATGGTAATAATGGTTTTGCCATTAACTGTTCTGTGACTGGAGCTAAACAGTGTGGCTACGTACAAGGAGGAGGCGATTTCAATGGAGATGACATAGCGGATATTTTACTGGGTACAGATGATGCAACTTATGTAGTCTTTGGTGGTAAAAAGCAGTGGCCTGCGTCCATTGACCTTCATAAAGTCAATGGTACCGATGGCTTTGCTATACGTGGTGAAGATGGTGTTGCCAGAGTTTTTGGGATTTCTGGTACAAGCATTGGAGATATCAATGCAGATAATATAACCGATATTCTAATTAAGGTTAATATTACTACAGTTCGAGACTTTGTATTATTTGGAAGTAAGGAATGGCCGGCAGTATTTAATATTACAGATTTCAATGGAATTAATGGATTTTTTATTGATGGGCTTAAGCTGAGTATTCCACGTAGAAATGCAGTAGGAGATATCAATGGCGATGGCATCGATGATATATGGCTTGGTGACCAAAATAGTTATCCCTTTGCTAGCTATATAGTGTTTGGTAGCAAAGAGCCATGGCCTACCGCAATTAATATTACGAACCTCGATGGCAACAATGGTTTTACTATCTATGGGGTGAAGAACAGCGTTTATAATTCTCAAGGTGGAACGGGTGATGTCAATGGAGATGGAGTCGATGACATTTTAATAGGTAATGCTTTCGCTAATGACCTAGGCAGATGCTATGTAGTATTTGGAAGTAAACAAAAATGGCCTTCATCAATTAATGTTACGAATCTCGATGGCGACAATGGCTTTGTAATAACTGGTATTAATAAAACAGATTGTATGGGTTTTTCTGTACGCATAGCAAAAGATATTAATGGTGATGGTGTCGACGATATTTTAACCAGTGCTACTCTATGCAATGAGGTGGGACAAATTTATGTAGTGTTGGGGCGTGGGAAAAAAACTTTTGAAACTTTTGACTGGCTGCCAATAATAATAAGCACTGTTGTTTTATCAATTGTGGGTACTTTTACTGCATATCATTATTATTGTGCAACGACCAATCTCTCCCCGCCCCCGTCAACTCCAGCTACCAACAGCCCCATGATTAATTATCATACAATAGATTAGAAATCAAGAATGAATACGCGTAGCACGCATTTTATTTTTGGGGAAACAGATTTCTGAAATAGCTTTTTCAAAGTCATGGTCTCCCTTTAAAATTTCGATTTCTAAACGTAAGAAATATAAGGGAATTGGAAATTGCAGGTTCGCAGGAAGACGAACTGCATCCTTTTCTGTCGTTACAATTAATTCTACTCCTGCTGCCAAAGCTTTTGAAAAAAAGAGATCTAGTTCTTCTTGAGAAAATCGATGATGATCTACAAATTGTTCTTTCACAACTAAATGAGCCCCTAAATTGAGTAAGAAACGTTCAAAACTTTCCGGAACTGCTATTCCACTAAAAGCAGCTATACGTTTCCCATGAAGACCTGTAATGGGAATTAAATCCTCTGGATTATTAAATGATTTTAAGTATTGAGGCTTATGAGCGCATTCTATAATTTCCACATTGGGATGATACTTACGTATCGTAGCCTCTATTTGCGGATCAGGAATTCCATCAGATTTTGTCAGAAAAACATAAGAAGCTCGCCGAAGGTGTTTTATGGGTTCCCGTAAGTTCCCACGCGGAAGCAGATGGCCATTTCCAAATGGATTCGTTTTATCAATAAGTAGTAAATTCAATCGTCCCTTCAGACGAAGATATTGGAAGCCATCATCGAGAATCAATGTATCAACACCAAATTTCTCTATCGCATACCGTCCTGCCTTTACCCGATCTTTATCCACTAAAACTACAACTCCTGGGAGATTGCTTGCAAGCATAAAGGGCTCGTCACCAGATATTTCTGAATCTAGAAGCACTTTTTTCCCATCACTTACTACTTTAGGGGGTACAGGCGCTGAATGAGTCAACCAACGGAAAAAGCGTTTATAAAGTTGTTCTGGCTTACTTTTATATCCACGGCTTAGAATGGCTACTTTACGTCCTCGCTCAGTTAAATTGCGAGCAAACTTTTCAACAACAGGAGTTTTACCCGTACCACCCACTGTTAAATTTCCCACCACAACAACCAAACATCCCAAAGAACGCGATTTTAGAATGCGATTTTTGTACAAAAAAAGCCTTATTTGTGTAATAAGGCTAAAAATATGTGAAAGACCCGAAAGAAATGAAGTCAGAAGCGCAATCCCTGCGCCTTTTTTGCGATCACTAATGACATCTGCACCAAAATGCTCCAGTTGATCTAATTTTTCTTTAACGTAGTTAATCACTGTACTTTCAGATGTTTATATATTGTAGAAATGATTGACGAAGAGCATTTTACTTTTTGTAATAAAAGTTAAGTCTAATATTTTAGGGAAAAATATCAATACAAAAATATCAATATATTCTCTCAATTTATCTTGAATTATTAAATAATATTCTAAAAAATAAGTATAGGTGCCGGATAAAGATGCGGGTACCTAAAATTTAAAAGTACAGATTGCCTTGACAGATCACTAGAAAAACGATCTTTATAGATGTTTTTATAGACAAAAAGAAAAGTATAAAATAATAAAATGAAACGTCTTATAATAGCTGAAAAGCCTAGTGTTGCTTCAGATCTCTCTAAAGTTCTGGGTAAATTTAAAAAAATGGATGGGTACTATGAGAATGGTGAATTAATCATTTCATCAGCGGTTGGACATATTGTTGAATTATTCATGCCTGATGATATTGATAAAAAACTAAAATGGTGGACTCTTAAAACCTTACCCATTATCCCTGAGAAATTTCAGCTAAAGCCTATTGAAAAAACCAAAGATCGCCTCAAAGAGCTAAAGCAGCTTATGCTGCGCGAGGACGTCACAGAAATTATCAATGCTTGCGATGCTGGCCGTGAAGGTGAACTCATTTTTGCCTATATTTATGAAATTGTTAAATGCAAAAAACCCATTCAAAGACTATGGATGTCTTCAATGACTCCAGAAAGTATTAAGGAAGCATTTCAACATCTGCGTCCCAATAAAGAGATGATTCCTCTACAAGAAGCAGCCAGATGCCGCTCAGAATCCGATTGGCTTGTTGGAATAAATGGAACACGCGCTGTCACCTCAAGGATGTTTGGCCAACGTAGCCGTCAAGTGGCCACAGTGGGCAGAGTACAAACCCCTACCCTCACCCTGGTTTATGAAAGAGAAAAAGCAATAAAAAATTTCATTCCACAAACTTATTGGAAGATCCTTGGAAAATTTGGAATCACAAATGGCAAATATGAAGGCTATTACCAAAAGCTTGACTTCAAAAAAGGCGAAGACGATATAGACCGTATCGATCGCATCTGGGATAAAGCTGAAGCTGAAAGAATTTTATCTGAAATCCAAGCCACCAAACTGGCCCTAATCAATGAAACTCAAAAAAGCAGTAAACAAGCCCCTCCTCTACTTTACGACCTGACCTCTCTTCAACGGGAAGCCAATAGCCGATTTGGAACTCCAGCGGGCATTACCTTAAAAATTGCTCAAAGTTTGTATGAAAAACACAAGGTTATCACCTACCCTCGTACCGATTCAAAAGCTCTTCCAGAAGATTACGGCCCTACTTGTAAAAAAGTTTTAGCAAATATTATCGGCCAACCCAAGCCTCATGCTGAGGCCGTATTAAAAAATAATTGGGTGAATACGGCAAATAAAAGAAATTTCAATAACAGCAAAATTAGCGACCACTTTGCCATCATTCCCACAGAAATCATACCTAATAAACTTTCTGATGATGAATTAAAGATTTATGATATGATAGTAAGGCGCTTTATTGCTGCATTTTTCCCTTCCGCTGAATACCTTATCACCACTCGCATGAGTAAAGCTGGCGAACATACTTTTAAAACAGAAGGTAAAGTACTAGTAAGCGAAGGATGGCTTGCTGTTTACGGGAAAGTTGGCAATCTCGAAGAAAGTCTTCCAGGTTTATCTGAAAAAGATGGAACTCCTCCCCAAGCTAATATCCTTGAAGCACTTATCGAAGAAGAAGAGACAAAACCCCCTGCACGCTACTCTGAGGCAACACTTTTGGCTGCAATGGAACATGCGGGGAAATTTGTAGACGATGAAGAGCTCGCTGAGGCTTTAAAAGAAAAAGGATTAGGTACCCCAGCTACGCGCGCCCAGATAATTGAACATCTCATTCGTGAAAAATATATGGAGCGTATCCAACGTGAGCTTATTCCAACAATTAAAGCTGAAAATTTGATTGAATTTTTAAAAGTAGTTAAAATCGAACAACTTACAAGCCCTGCCATGACGGGTGAATGGGAATTTAGATTGCATGAAATCGAACATCAAAAATTGAGTCGAGCAGCTTTCATGACCCAAATCGCAGACATGACCACGGACATGGTCGAAAAAACCAGAACTTTCGATGAATTTAGTATAGATACTAAAATAAGTTCCATTATCTCTCCTACCGATAATCTTCCCATGATCGAAACCTTTAGAGCTTACCGTTCCCAAGATGAAAAGCTCACTGTTTACAAAACCATGGGGAATAGAAAGTTGACCGAAGAGGAAATCAAAGAACTCTTAGAAAAAAAATCGATTGGTCCATTAGACGATTTTAAATCAAAAGCAGGCAAACCATTTTCAGCGATATTAAAACTCGACGATGATTTTAAAGTGAAATTTGATTTTGGAACTTCTGGAGCCGACTCAGGGGAACCGATAGACTATTCGCAATTCCAACCTATTTGCCAATGTCCTTTAGCCCAACGAGGCTTATGCTCTCATTCCGAAGGTATTGTTTACGCTACTCCTCAAGCTTATCAGTGCGAACATTATAAAGAACCTAATACTACGTGTACATTTCGAGTTAGCCGCACTCTTCTATCTAGAAGCATTCCAGAGGACCAATTTAAAAAACTTGTAAATGAAGGTAAAACCGACTTACTCGACAAATTTAAATCCAACAGGACAAAACGCTTCTTTTCAGCTCACTTAATTCTCAAAGAGGACGGAAGCATTGGCTTTGAATTTGAAAAGAAAGTTCCCAAAGTGAAAAAGGCTAAAGAAAAAAAAGCCCCTAAAGCTACTAAGGCCGCCAAAGCTACTAAAAAAACAGCCGGAAAAATTGAATAGTTAGAGCTAACTTAAGTAGTGACTTTTTATACAGCTTTTTTTATAAAAATCCAAATTTGATTTTTATTTAATATTATATCATTGGTTATCTCTGAAAACCTTCTGCAATGCAAAGAAGTTAAAAACCAGAAGTATTATTTCATCCTCTTGATCCTAATAAAGCTTTCAACATCTGTAATGCTAAAGCTTCTGTTTCTTTTCTTTCTTAAATCAAAACTTAAATTTTACCATATTATGATTAATGAATAAAAAATATACAAAATTTGATTTATGTTAATTTTTAATCAATATTGGTATAGTTACAGTATCTCTGGTGAGATATTTATTAATTAATAAAAAAACAAAAAAGTTATGAAAAAATCAATATTATATTTAGTATGCATACTTGGCTTAGGATTAAGCTGCGTATTTGGTGTAGAAATGGGGGATATGGGACCAAGCGCTAATAAGGAAGATAACCGTATGATCGGTCCAATGACTGAATCTCAATCTCTTTTAACTAGTTTGAAAGATTATGTGGTTGCTTATCAATATTTTAAAGCACTTGCAAGCTCGGCACCTTCTCAAGAAGCCACAAGTCGCGCGGTTGATAGAGCACAAAATATTGTACGACGTCAAGATGCATTCGTTGGCAAACTTCGTCAAACAGCACAAAGATTAAAAAATGTAAAAATTTTTAGCTCATTAAGTGAAAAAATAGAAGCTAAAAAAAATGAAAGCAATACTGAGATGCAAGCTCTTGCAAAAGAAGACCTTATGAAGGCTAATTCAAAAGATAAAAAAGAAGCAGAAGAAGGTCAAGCAATGCTTTGGGGACATATACGAAAATATCGCCACGATATACGCAATTTCCATAAAGAGCTTAGAGCCTTACATAAAAAAATACGTCATGCAAAAGCAAAAGTAGGCATGGCGGCAATGGCTATCCGCGAGAGAATAGGCGAAGACGGTGATGAGTTTACGTTCGAAGAAGAAGATGAAAATGATCAAGACTAATCAACCAATTTAAATTATCTATAAGCTTTGACTCTGAAAGCAAGTAGTCCTTTCGCAGGCTACATCTTTCAGAGTTTTTTTTAATATTTCATCTTTTTTATTGAAACTGGGTCTCAATAGCTTAATGTTAGATTAATTAATCAATTAATCAGTTTTAGACCTCGAAGAGATAATAAGCTATAAAAAGTAAGAATATGAAATTCAATATTAAAAAATTGGCCAACCGTGCAATTAATGAAGTCATTAAGATTAAGGGATTTATAAATGAAAATGACGATATTTTACGTTTACAAGAAATGGGACTTTTACCAGGAACAGAAGTTCAAATAATGCGAAAAGGTCCTTTGGGTTGGCCTTTAGAAATCAACGTTCGTGGGTATTCCTTGGCACTTAGGAAAGAAGATGCTGAACTTGTGTGTTTTGAAGACTAAGTCTTTGTGACTCTATGACGCTATGACATTTCAAAATACAGGCACACAAAGCGATATTCATGAAACGCATAGTCAAAAGGAGCTTGTTTATGCCTTAGTAGGAAATCCTAATTCTGGAAAAACAACCATTTTTAATCATTTAACCGGCTTAAAACAAAAAGTAGCTAATTACCCAGGAGTAACAGTTGAAAAAAAAGAAGGGTGTTGCTATTCACAACATGGAGAGCGCATTCGGTTGATTGATCTTCCTGGAGCCTATAGTCTTTGTGCCCGCTCACCGGACGAAGAGGTGCTTCAGCAAGTTTTACTTGGTAAAATGGAAGGCGTCGAAAAACCCGATCGCCTTATTTGCGTCTTAGATGCCAGCAATCTCGAACGTACACTTTACTTGGCAATCCAAGTAATTGAACTCGGTTACCCTACCATACTCGTTTTGAATATGATGGATGTGGTCAAGCGCCGAGGCTTATCCATCAATATCAAAGGACTTTCCTTAGCCCTAGGTGTCCCTGTAATTCCCGTTCAGGCTAATAAAAAAGAAACCCTAATTCCTTTAAGGCTACTCATGAGCAAAAAAAAAGATGACTAAGCCGAAACCTTTCAATATACCACTTTCTGGAAAATTGGAAGAAGCCTTGGTACGCATGCTTCATGCCTTACCTCAGAATTGGAGCATGGGAGAAGCCTTATTACTCCTAACAACGTCAAATAATACTAACCAAATTCAAGAGCTTAAAATGAAAGCCCTTGTTCAAGAATGGCAAGAACTCCTCAATGCAGAACTTCCCGGTTGGCGTAGTCAAATTATTCAACTTCGCTACCAATTCGTAGAATCCATTTTTCAAAAATATGTCACCCAAATAAGTGAAAAAATCAAAAGCTACTCTACACGTCTTGATCAATTTTTCCTGCATCCTATATGGGGTTGGGCCACTTTATTCCTTATAATGGGCCTACTGTTCTTCGCTATTTTTACTTTATCGGAATATCCTATGCAAGCGATTGAATTGGGTTTTAAGAAAATTTCCCTATATCTCGAATCTCTTATCCCGCAAGGACCTCTCAGAGGGTTGGTCATTGATGGTGCCCTTAAGGGCCTAGGCAGTATTATTGTTTTTTTACCTCAAATTTTTATGCTCTTTTTCTTTATAGGAATTTTAGAATCTACAGGCTATCTTCCCAGAGCTGCCTTCTTGCTTGATCGAATTATGAGTAAGGTCGGTTTACCTGGAAAAAGTTTTATCCCTTTACTGAGCTCCTTTGCCTGCGCTATTCCTGGGATCATGGCAACCCGTACGCTTTCCTCTAAGCAAGAACGTTTTGCAACGATTATGATTGCACCCTGGATGAGTTGTTCTGCAAGACTGCCTATTTACCTTATGCTGATCGGAATTCTTGTCCCTATAAGTGCTCATTCCGCATGGATTAAAACCTCCTTATTATTTGGTATTTATCTTCTAGGAATCTTAAGTGCCTTTATTCTTGGATGGATTTTTAGAAAAACACTTTTCAAGGGTAAAAATTCCACTACCCTAATGGAACTCCCCCATTTCCATTTTCCTTCCTGGAAAAATATCCTTATAGAGGTATTCCAACGCTGCCTTATATTTTTAACGCGCGCTGGGAAAATTATCTTAGCCACTTCAATTATCTTTTGGTTTTTAACAGCCTATCCCCAAACAGCTACGCTAGAAGCTCCACCATTGAATGAGAGTTATATAGGAACAATTGGCAAAATAATTGAACCCCTTATTATCCCACTTGGCTACGACTGGAAAATCGGCATAGGACTCCTAACCTCTTTTGCAGCCCGAGAATTATTTATTAGTACCATAACCATTGTCAATAAAGGATCCTTAATACTAGTTACCCCACTGACCTGCATTAGTTTGATTGTTTTCTTTATTTATGCAATGCAATGCGTTAGTACATTAGCTATTGTAAAACGCGAAACGAATAGCTGGAAATGGCCTTTATTTCAGTTTCTCTTCATGACTTCTTTCGCTTATATTGCTGCTTTTATTATCTATCAATCCGGACGCCTCTTAGGTTATAATTAGAAAATCATGAATATTTCAATTCAAAATTTTATTGTTTATACTTCAGTGATAGCTTCATCATTATACATACTTTTTGGGTTTTTTAAGAGAATTTCAATGAAGCAAACAAGTTGTAATAATGATTGCGCTTGCAAGATTAGGAAACAATTGAGCATTAAAGCCAACAAATCCTCAAAAATCTAAAAAACTTTAGTTAATTTGACTATCGGAATTTTCAATATTATTTTTAATCAGTCGAATATATAAATTAAACTATAATTATATAATTTAATTCTAAAATATTAACAATCAAAAATAAATATTATGAAAAACAAAATATCAATACTAATTACTGCATCAAGTTTATTGCTTGGATGCGCATTTACACTGAATGCAGAAAACTATCCAGATAATACAGGTACAGGTGCAGCTAATCAATCTAACGCAAGAATGAGCTTTTCGGACGTGGTGCAAGCGGGGAAAAGTTTATACAACTCTCCACAAGGTCAGCAGGCAATGAGTGCTATAAAGTCTGGGGTACAAGCTGGTGTCGCAGCCTATCAGAATCAACCCACGACCCCTGCTCAACAACCTATGAGTGATCAGTCACAACCTATGAATTAATCTCCAACTTTAAGACTTAAAAGACTTAAGAACGTTATATAATTCAAGAGAGGAAAATGCTTATTACTTCAGTTTTGAGCATTTTCCTCTTCCTTTTAGCGATTACAAAAATTAGTGAAAAATTGTTTAGTTATGCATCAATTAGCAAAAAAATAAATTCATTAAGTTGACAAACTCTATTTTTTTCTATAAAACTTTAAAAATATGAGCATACCCCAATCTTCAGGCATTTCTAATAGAAATAGAGTCGTCCCTTTTTCCACTACCAGAATTGATAGTGGCTCACACACTAGAAAAATTTTCCCTAACGTCCCTCAGCGGCCGTCTTGGTTAGTAAATTTTCAATGTTGTTGGATTCCTAATAAAATAGGACTTGCGTCCAGAAAACCCCAACAATCCAAAGTCTTAAAGTTAAATATTAAGCCTCACGTGGATTTTTCAAATCTTTTTTTTCTAGAGAAGAAAAGAATTGAGACTGAAATGCGATGTTTATTTAACTTTTTAACAAACACGGATGTTTTTGCAAAAATTAATTTAATTGATAAATTAAATTTTAAAATCACATCAGGAGAAATCACAACAGTAGATCAATTAAAATTATTCTTCGATAAAGCCAAGGAACTTGCCGAATGCATGAAAGTCTATTTACTCAAAAACGAGTATAGCGAAAATTTCATGCGCAAAATTTCATTTGAGGTTTTTGAAAAAGGTTTCAATCCCAAAAACCAAAAAGATGGAATAAAAAATAGTCTTCCTACCTTTTTTGCAAATAATGAATAAGGTATTTTAATCCTCCTTCTAACGTATCGAATTGACCATCCAGTTGCGCCTCAAAACAATCATTGAGGATTTTCCTAAACTCTTTCCCAGGAACAAGTCCCAGTTCGATAAGATGCCTCCCTAAAATCAGGGGTTTAGGAGCTTGGTCAACCACTTTTAGAAGTTCACCTTGATCTTCAAACCACTTAAGTCCAATCAAAAATTCACTTTTATCTTTAGGTGGAGACCCTCCCATATCTGCACTTACAACTCTTATTAATCGATCAATACGTCCCACTTTATTGGCAAGTCTTCTAATTGCCCCACTTCCCGCTTGCGTTTTATAAAGCTCAACGGGCCGCATATGTGTTTCTACTAAAAGGAGAACAGCTTCTATTAATGCTTTCGCATCTGTCATTCGCCTTAAAAATTTATCAGCAATCGGCACTCCTGCTATATCATGTCCTGGAGACCGAATTCTTCCCTCATCATCTCTGATAGTCGTTACGGGTTTACCCAAGTCATGACATAAAACTCCAAGTCCAACTATCAAGTCTTCCCACTCATCATTGATCCGTTCTCTTGCAAATTCGTCCATACAATGCAGTGTATGCAGCCAGACGTCGCCCTCTGGATGCCACTGAGGATCTTGTTCACAATTTATAAGTGCTTCTAGTTCAGGATAATAACGAATCCATCCACAGTCTTTTAAAAACTTTAATCCAATAGAAGGCGTTTTACCTTTGATAATAAGTTTTTTCCATTCTTCAAAAATGCGTTCTTTAGGCAAATTTTCAGGTTCTATGGTTTTACAAAGTTCAAGGGTTTGGGTATCAACTTTTAAGTTAAATCTCGCTAAAATTTGCATTGCCCGCAAAACTCTTAAGGGATCTTCACTGAATTTATTACTCACATGTCTTAAGATTCCTTTAGCCAAATCATCTTGCCCTTTAAAGGGATCGATCAATTCCTGCGTAAGAGGATCCCATGAAATTGCATTAATTGTAAAATCTCTTCGGGAAGCAGCTTCTTCAAAAGAAAGATAAGGATCCCCTTCTATGTGAAATCCCTTATGTCCGATTCCTTCCTTGGATTCCTTTCTAGGAATGGATACATCAACCTCAATCCCTTTTAATTTTAACACACCAAAAGCTTTACCTATCTTTATAATTGGAAAATGTCCTTTCAGTATATTTTCCAATTTTTCTGGCAAGATTCCAAATACTTCAATATCTATATCTTTAGGATTTAACCCCAGTAAGGCATCTCTAACCCCTCCTCCTACTAGCAATGCTCTTCCTCCATTTATTTTAACTTCCTTAGCAATCGTCAAGCAGACTTGCTTTAATTCCTCAGTTAAATAAGGGAAAATAATCATAAAAGGCTTTTAAACAAAGAAATAATCTTCAAGCATAAAACATAAAGTATGATAGATCGGCAAATGCAATTCCTGAATTTTATAGACTTCAGTGGCAGGCGCAAAAATACAGATATCCACTAAGTCTTTAATTTTACCTCCCGACTTTCCGGTAAGCGCTATGGTATGCATACCTTTTGCTTTTGCTACCTCTACTGCCAATAACACATTTCCAGAGTTCCCAGAAGTCGTTATGGCCAAAAGACTATCCCCCTGTTGGCCCAAACCCCATGTCAGCTGTGCAAATGTATAGCGCCCATCACAGTCGTTATTATAGGCTGTACCTAAAGCATTAAAAACAGTTAGAGGGATGGTTGGCAAAGCCCCTTGCAAGTTTTCCGCAAGGCTTTTTCCCAATCTTTTTTTCCATTCGTCTGAAAGAGGTCGCGGCTGACCAAACCCTTTTAATAGTTCCCCTGATATATGATCTGCATCCGCAGCGCTCCCACCATTCCCACATATAAGAAGCTTTTTCCCATTGCGATACGTTTTTACCAATTGTGTGAATGCTGCCAAAATATCGTCCTTACATACCTTAAGTTGCGGATATCTTGCAATACATTCATCCAAAAAGGCATACGTTTTTTCCTTTCCTATTGATTCTAAAATCATAATCGTTAACTCTAGTAAACACATGCTAGAAGTGCAAATGAAAAATAGAGTTCTTGCATAAATGTAATAATTTGGCAGAAGCCGCAGTATACATGGGGTACATGAAGACCTCGATCAAATTTTTGACGCCGCTAGCGAGTAAAAGACTGCGGTTATGCAAAGAAGTCTAATGAAAATTGGTTTGCTCTTTTCCCTACTGCAGTTAACAGTCAATTAAAATTCTTTTTTCTATGGGCAATTCTTTTGGAAAACTTTTTTCTGTGACCACTTGGGGCGAAAGCCACGGACCTTCAATCGGCGTCGTTATTGATGGCTGCCCTCCCCTACTTCCTTTAAATGAAACAGATATTCAGCAAGATCTTAATCGACGACGTCCGGGCCAAAGTAGCATTACTAGCTCACGCAAAGAATCGGATCTTATTCATATTGTCAGTGGCGTCTATCAAGGCAAAACACTTGGCACACCCATCGCCATGTTCGTAAAAAATGAAGATCCCAAACCAGAAGATTATTCCGAGCTACTCGACCTCTATCGCCCTTCACATGCCGACTTTACTACTCAGGCAAAATATGGTATTCGCAATCCCTACGGCGGTGGCCGTTCTTCCGCTCGAGAAACAATTGGACGTATTGCTGCGGGTGCTATTGCAAAAAAAATTCTTAATCATATTAATAATATAGAAATAAGAGCTTATGTTGAGTCTATTAATATTATTAAAATGCCATTCTTAGATCATTTTCCTTCAGTGGAAGAAATTGACGCCTCTTCAGTTAGATGCCCCGACCCAGAAACTGCAAAGGCAATGGTTGAGTTGATTCAAAAGGTTCAAGAGGAAGGAGATTCTCTAGGTGGAATCATTCTTTGTCGAATTCGTAATGTCCCAATAGGACTTGGGGAACCTGTTTTTGATCGCCTTGAAGCTGATTTAGCAAAAGCTATGCTCTCTATTCCTGCAACTAAAGGATTTGAAATTGGTAGCGGCTTTGCAGGCACTCAAATGAAAGGTTCTGAGCACAATGACGTCTTTTATCAGAAAGATTCTGGGATTCGAACCCTTACTAACTTCTCTGCTGGAATTCAAGGTGGTATCACCAATGGCGAAGAAATTTACTTTCGAGTTGCTTTCAAACCCACAGCAACTATTTTAAAAACTCAAAATACTGTAAATACAAATGGCAATCCTGTTCAATTCCAAGGTCAAGGTCGCCATGATCCTTGCGTTCTCCCAAGAGCTGTACCTATTGTCGAAGCTATGGCTGCTTTAGTTCTCGTAAATCACTGGATGATTCATCAAGCTCGATCTTTAAAATTGACATCGGACCGAGTTTAACATATTTTATTAATACGTTATATTATTTATGAATTTTGCGAAAACAGTTTGCACTGCCGGCTTTGCTATGTTTACCATGTTCTTTGGAGCAGGCAATCTTGTTTTTCCTTTATTACTTGGTACTCAAACATCTGGAAATACTTTCAGTGCCATAATAGGATTAACTATTACTGGCGTTATTATGCCCTTTCTAGGCCTCATTGGCGTTATTTTATATGATGGCAATCATTCTAATTTCTTTAAAGGCATTGGAAAAATTCCCGCTATACTATTAGTTTTTTGTCTACTTGCCATATTAGGCCCTTTAGGGGTCGTACCTCGCTGCATCATTGTTGCTCATGGTGCTGTAACTTCTTTTTATCCTGATCTTTCCTTAGGAGTTTTTAGCTTCCTGTTTTGTCTTTTGACCCTAGTTCTTATTTGGAATCACGATAAAATTGTCCCTATTATGGGTCGTATTCTCACTCCTTTTTTCTTATTTGGAATCCTAGTTATTATCATTGCGGGTCTTTTTTTTGCAGAAGGTTCTCATCTTCTGTCCGACTTTTCGAGTTCTCAAGCTTTTAATATTGGTCTCACTAATGGCTATCAAACAATGGATCTTTTAGCCGCTTTCTTCTTTTCTACTACAATTGTTGCCTATATTCGAGCTAATATGAATTCAGAGGCTAGTCCAAAAACTCTTTTAAAACTCAGTTTTGCTGCAAGCATCATCGGAGCAGGTCTGATCGCCACTATTTACATCGGTTTTGTTATTTTGGGTGCTAAGCATTCCTTAACCCTCAGCGAGGTTCCCGCACAGCAAATGTTCTCGATCATCACCGGCCATGCCCTTGGCCCATTTGCTGTACCCATTGTTGCAATAACGATAACTTTAGCTTGTATTACTACAGCTGCTATTCTAGCTCTGCTTTTTGCCGATTTTACGAACCAATACCTTTTACGCTTTAAATTGGGTAAACGTCAATGCGTTATCATAACATTAGTCCTTGCATTTTTTATCTCCCTCTTAGGCTTTAACTCACTCAGCTCCTGGATAGGTGCCATCCTTCAAATCGCCTATCCTGCCCTTATTGTTCTTACTTTGACAAATATTGCAAATAAGATATGGAACTTTTCTTATTTGAATCGTATTGCTTTTTGGATGACTATCATTGTGAGTACTACTTATTTTACTTTAAAATAACCAACGAAATGAAACAATTTTAAATCGCCGACCAAAGCGTTTATTGATTTGGCTTAAATTCTCTTGCCTATCTTTCGGTCCATTTTTCCTATCCATATACTCCGGAACCCGCTGTACAAGCACTTCACAACAAGCTTGTTTTTTTTTATCCTTTGAAAACATCTTTCCTCCTGATTCTCCCGTAACTCGTATATTAAACGTGTCCGATCTCACTCCTATCCGATCGCCAATAAGATCCAGAATCTCATATTGATGAAGAGAAAGCCCACATTCATTCAGTGCCGATTGAATAACACCACACTGACTATAAATCCCACCATCCACTCGTCTATTAATAAACTCTCCCAAAGTTTTAAATGGACCCCTCACTGCTACCTGATTTGCTATCTCCTTTGCCACCTGCTCAATAGTTTCTTTTTTTAAGCAATATGGCGACTTTCCTAACCCACTAAGCATTTGGGCCCAACTTTCTTTAGACGTCGAATTAACATTAAATGCTTCTCTAACAAGAACTTGTTCCTCAAATAAAACTTTATTGTCTCTAGTATTATTTCTAGAAAGCTGAAAAAAACCATTTTTTTCTCGATTTCCTGAAATATAATAACTATCCCATAAAGCCTTATTCAAATGGTAAGAAAGATCATATAAATAAGGGACATCATTTCTATCTTGGCTATCCTCAATATAATTATTCTTAAATGAATTCCCAAAGGCAAATCCTGGGCCATTTTCATGTAATCCTAAATTGCAATGACTCAATGCACATAATGAATTCCAGTCTTTTGGAAAACTAAATATGCTTTTATTACTCAATTGTTTTTTGCCAATAAATAATTTCCTAAAACTATCATAATCCTTAATATCGCACAAAAATGCTTTATGATTAAAATCTGACTTTTTTAAAAATGCATTTATATTATTATCATCGATCCAAATAATTTGACTTCTTGGATTAGAATTCACTAACAAATCCTCTGTTATTATATTTTCAAAAATAATAGCAAATAAAGGATACTCCTGTGAATTGTTTATGATATTTGGATTATTAATTTGAGAATTTCCATTAAATTTAAGTTCTTTAATCTCTTGAAAAATCAACTGCGGCTCTTTCCTCAAACACAAAGAAAAAGTATATTCCAAATTCCCACCTTCTCCCCAACTTACAGAATCCACTTTTTGGACATTTCTTTGACTCGTTTTGGGCTGAGAAGAGTTAGGCTGAAAAGACGCAGAACCCTCATCCTTTTTCGTTTGCGAATTTGTTTGTCCACTTTGTCTTTTAAAAACATTCACTTTGGGCGGCGTCTTCCCTCCTCCCCTCATCTTAGAAATTTCCTTTTCTTCCACTTTTGCTTTAGGCTCTGGATTCTCTTCTTTCGGCTCACTTTTTGCGTATACAAAATTCGGTTTATCATGGTCCATACGTCCACCACCTTGCAATGGACTTCTTATACTATCGACTACGTAATTATTAATATTTGCATTTTCTATTAAAAGATTCCCATTTTTGATATCTAAATTACTTTTATATCCATATAATGAAAAACGTTTAACCTCTCCTGCTTTAAAACTACTTTTAATAATACTTAAAAAAATAGATCTATTGTAAGGAGAAACTAAACTTTGTTCACAATTTAATCTACATCTTTGATTTTCATTTAAAAAAATAATATTATCGCTACGGTGAATATCACTTTTTTTATCATCAATTCTGCGTGAAGCTATTTCAAACAAATATTCCTCAAAATTCAAATCAAGGGCATAAGGATTCCAAAGATCCACTGTTAAGAAATACTGAATATCCATGTTGGGATGAAATCCTGCATTTTCATCTCTATAAAGAATAGGTCTCAGGGCAAATTTAATCCCAATTATAATCGGTCCAACTCCGTGGGTTACTGTTATTGGATCCGTAGTTTCTCGAACAATCGCTTTGTGTTTTCGATCTAATAGCTCACTTTTACGAACACCAACAGGTTTTATTTTATCTGAACCAGTTCCACATGCTTTGCTTAGTTTGTAAAAACTCTTTACAATTCCCCATTTTGGCGAAAAAAGCATATCTTTAATAATGGGATCAGAATCCCTTACTACTTGATTATCAATGAGATATTCAGTCAAATTTTGTCTCAATCCTCCTTCTGCTACGTTGCAGAGTACTGCCAAAGAATTATTCCCGGAAGAAAGAGACAAATCTTCAATCATATACGAGTAACTCCCTTCATCATTTCCTTTTTTATCCAATATCCTTCCTGGATTTTGACTTTTAGTTTCAATTTCCCGAACAATATCAGGTCCCAACTTTTTTTGCAATTCCCCTAATGCAATATGCAAGCCAATAATAGCATTCGCTTTCGCCTTCTTTTTGCTTAATCCAGTATCGTAAAGATAAAAATCCCATTTTAACAAAACTGAGATACTAAGAACCAAAGCCAATAAAAACCCTATAAAAAGAAGTGCTGTAATCAGTGCAAATCCTTCCTTTTTATAAAAAAAATGCATTTATATAAGAATCATCAATCCATAGCATTTGTCGATACAAAAAGATACTTTAAAAATTTGATTTTTACGAAAAATTAATTTATATATAAATTATGAAAAAAATACATATAGTCTTATTTTTACTTATTTTTACATTTTTTGTAAATGAAGTTTTTATTTTTGGTCAATCAAACAGATTAGGTAATGAATACGATCCTAATTATAAAGAATATAATAAAGCAATTGGTAATTTAGAAAAATCTTATACATCAACAATTGATGCGAACGAAGCCTATGATAAACCTGTTGAAGGAAAACTGCTGAATTATTATAGAAATGAATTAACGTCAAATCCTGGCGAGGATCTTGAATCCAGAATTGCAGATTTACAAAATGTTTTGGATAAAACAACGGACATGTTTTGTACAGTTGATGAAGACGTGTTAAATGATCAATTAGTAGACTTAAATTTAGCTTTCACTCAATTGAAATCCAGTCCCAATCCACCTGCAAACTTGGGAAATGAAATCAACAGCAAGGAACAGGCTTTACGCCAAAATATTATTAAAGCAATAGATAGTGTTTTGAAATCAAATGGTGCTTGTAAAAGTAATCCTAATCCTTCTGAAATTATGGGATTAAAGGACTACTAATTCAATACAAAATAATAAAAAATTAAATATAATTAATAATTAGTAATATTGATTTATTAATATTTAGTGCTATATTTAAGTGTATGAATAATTTTATTGATTTCACAAAAAGCACTTTTAATGGTATTAAAACCATAGCCAGTTATAGTTTTCAATGGCTTGCATACATTGTCACTCTTGGTCACGCAGAATACCCGCGAGTAAAGAGCGATAAACATCCTTCACCTGTTACTGGTCCTACTCGATTACAAAATAGAAAGGTAGTAGAAGCCGAAAGAAAGAGAGAAGTTATAGCTGATGAATTTTTTGGTTCTTTAAAAAAGATTTATGGTGAAGACCACGCCATCAATTTTTTGCTATCGCCAGAATATAAGGCATATTTGGATGATACTAACGCTTTTGCATCTATTAAATATTACTATCAAAAATATGTTGCAAGAGGATTTCTAGAAACAATACAGGATAAAGATGCATTTATGAATTCTCCAGAATTTAACCGCTTCTTGATTAGTGATCCAATAAATCCGAGTGATACAGCAGCATATAACCCATTTGCAACACAAAAGATAGTGGTAGCAGAAACAATAGATCAAGTCTATGCTAAGTATCAAGCTTCAATAGCACAACAAAAGGAAGAAAAATTGCAAGCATTCACAAAAGATGTACAACGTTTTTTTATTGAAGAAGAAGGCGTCAATGATCCTGAATCTGAAGTCAAAAAAGCATTTATGGAATCTAAAACTTATACCGATCTTGTTGATAGATTAGGATCAGACTTATCTTTCTCACCAACTCTAGCTGATGTAAAAAGAAAATACAAAGAATACAAAGAAAATCTTCCATTGGAAAATCAAAAATTATTGGATAGATTTAAGGATAAATATGAATTTATGAGCTCTTATGAGTATAAGAGTATTAGCAAAAAAGAAATTTTACTTCCTAAGCATATAATAGAAGCTCATAATAACTACCAAAAACGAATTGAGCGTGAAACTGCTATAAATGCCTATATGGAGTCACTAAAAAAAGATATGTGGGATCGATTTGATGATTTCATTGCATCTAAAGAATATAAAAATGTTATTCAAAATCCTTTCCATTCTTTGGAAGCATTAAAAAATGGGGTTGAGCAATTTGAAAAGAGAAACTTTATCGAAAACCTTCCTGATACTGACAAAGCTTTCTTACAATCTGAACCTTATAAAGAAATTACTGCTAAACAATTTGCGACCTCCCGCGAAATAACTGATGCTTATAAGAACTTTCGCCTTCAAAAAGAAAACGAAATAGCGATCGAAAGAGAGAAATACTTAGAAACACTAAAAGCTCAATTAAAAAAAGAAACAGGCAATGATGATTATTACAATAAGTTTCTAGCGTCGAAAGAATTTAGAGAAGTGTGGTTATCGACAATCGATAAGACTGCAGAGAACGTAAAACAAGCTTACGAAAATTATCAGACAAATAACCCAAGACCATGGGGATGGTTTGGATTCTAATGAAAATCAATCCTTACTTTGTATTGATAAAAAGGGATGAGTAATAATAAATAGTGCAAAAAGTACAAAGTCTAGGTTGACAGACTATTAAATTATCCTTTTACTGTCCTTTATTGCACTATGAGCTTAAATTCTTCAGAATCAGCATTCCAGACCAGACCTAGAGTCCAAGATTTAGAAATCAAGGATGCTGATATCATTTTCAACACCGTCTGGAATGAATTAGCAGCTGAACTAGGGGTCGAAAAAATGCGTTTCCCCAAGGAAATTTTCTGGCTAAATGGAGCTCCTGGTGCAGGAAAGGGGACCAACACCCAATTTATTATGCAGAACCGGGATTTCACTGGTGCTCCAATTATCATTAGTGCACTTCTTACCGGTGACGAAGCCAAAAAGCGTATGGATGCCGGACTACTAGCTGGCGATAGAGAGGTGCTCACCCTCCTTCTACGTAAACTTCTTGACCCTGCCTATGCCAACGGGGCTGTTGTTGATGGCTTTCCCAGAACCAAAGTCCAGGTAGAATGTCTAAAACTTTTTTACAATAAACTACTGCACTTACGTTCAATAGCTAGTGCAAAGCATAAAGCTAAAAATCATATTAGAAAACCTCACTTTCATATCATTGTTCTCTTCATTGATGAATCCGAAAGTGTTAGACGCCAACTCAATCGAGGGGCTAAGGCTATCGAAAAAAATAAAGAAATCGAAGCTTCAGGAGTAGGCCAACCTTGCAACATCCGCCGAACAGACTTGGATCCCGAGGCAGCGCGCAACCGTTACCGTACCTTCAAGGAAGTTACTTATGACGCCCTTCAAAGCCTCAATGAAGTCTTTCACTACCATTATATTAATGCTTGCGGTACAATCACCGAAGTTCAAGATCGCATTATCGATGAATTAAAATATCAAAGCTCATTGGAACTGAGCCAAAGTACTTTCGATCGTCTTTCAAAAATTCCTCTAGCTAGCCATATTGCACGTCATGCCCGTCAGCAACTTGTTCATCGCTTGGATGATTATGAAGCAGAGCACGCCGAGCTTTTTGAAAAAGTAGTTAATTTTATTGAAGTTAAATTTATGCCTGTCATCCACAGACATGCCATTTCCGGGAACGCTATCATCAATACTGAAGAAGCTGTTTTTAACGATCCTATTGCACTAGCTATGCTTATTGATATTTTTTCAGAACGCGGTTATCATGCCGTAATAGATGTACGTCAAAAAGAAGTTCCTGAAAGCTTTGATCCTAAGACTTTTAAAATTAATACAAAAATGAAAAAAGTTTTTCGGATTCTTTTAAAATTCCAAGGCTCCGAAATACGCCGTGGACGATAGTCTTTTAATTCTGTATTCTTATGGATCCTCGTTATAATCAATTAGCTCATATTTTAACGAACTTTTCTATCCGGCTTAATGTCAATGAAAATGTTCTCGTAGATGCTCGCGATGTGGATGATCAGATCATTATCGCAATTGTTCAAGCTATTCGCAATTGCAAAGCTATTCCCTTTGTAATTATTAAAAATGGTTTAGTAATGCGGGAACTCATCAAGGAAGGTTCTGATAAAGAATATGTACAGTGGAATGAACTCGAACTGGCAATGATGAAAAAAATGGATGCCTACATTGCGTTACGAGGTTCTAATAACATATTTGAGTTTTCTGATGTGGGTCCTGATCACATGAAAGCATTTATCAAAGCCCTAAAACCCACTCAAGACTGGCGAGTCAATAAAACAAAGTGGGTAGTTCTACGCTGGCCAACATCTTCCATGGCTCAGCAATCTCAAATGAGCACCCAAGCTTTTGAAGATTTTTACTTCAAAGTATGCACTCTAGACTATTCTAAAATGATTCCTGGGATGAAAGCTCTCAAAACGCTCATGGAAAAAACGGATAAAGTTCACATCACAGGTCCAGGAACTGACTTACATTTTTCAATAAAAAACATACCTGCAATCGCCTGCGGCGGCCAATTTAACATCCCAGATGGTGAAGTATTTACTGCACCTGTAAAAAATAGTGTCAATGGGTACATCACTTACAATGTGCCCAGTCTTTATGAAGGTTGCTCCTTTGATAATATCTATTTCGAATTTAAAGACGGCAAAATCATTAATGCCACTTCCAATAATACTATACGTTTAAATAAAATTTTAGATTCTGATAAAGGGGCTCGTTATGTGGGCGAGTTTGCAATAGGTTTTAATCCCCATATTCTTGAACCCATGAGGGATATTTTATTTGATGAGAAAATTTCCGGCTCCTTTCATTTCACTCCCGGCCAAGCCTATGAAGATGCTGATAATGGCAATAGATCCCAAGTTCACTGGGATCTTGTCAACATACAAAGAGCCGATTACGGAGGAGGTGAAATTAAATTTGATGGAAAAGTCATCCGCAAAGATGGCCTATTTCTCCCTTCAGCTTTACAAAAATTAAATCCCGATTATCTTCTCAAATAAAAACTTAATGGAAGAAAAGGAAAATCAAACTGTTTTCTTTACCGTACCCCTAGGAATAATTCGAGAACGAGCTGACAAAGTTCTAGCATCCCATTTTACTGATCTTAGCCGATCTCAAATTCAACGCACCTTTGAAAAACTTAATGTAAAGCGTGCTGGTCAGGTCATAGACAAAAAAACTCCTTTGAGTGAAAATGATGTCATTGAGATAGAATTTTTAAAGCCAAAAGCAACTCAAATAAAACCCGTCGACATTCCACTAGAAATTCTCTATGAAGATGAGGATATTTTAGCTATCAATAAAACTATTGGCATAATAGTTCATCCAGGAAGCGGCACAGGCGAAGATACTTTAGTACATGCCCTACTCCATCACACAAAAGGTAAGCTTGCTCTAGCAGGCGGAGAAGAACGTCCAGGAGTTGTCCACCGGCTAGACAAAGAAACAACAGGTGTCATGCTTTTTGCCAAAACGGATCAAGCCTATTTTAAACTGATCAAGATGTTCTCAGAAAGAAAAGTTGATAAGGAATATTTAGCCCTCGTTGCCGGTGTGCCTCATTTAAAATCAGGATCCATAAAAACACCCATAGGCAGAGATCCACGAGTCCGTGTGAAAATGGCAGCAGTACCTAATGGACGTCCAGCTCATACTGATTGGGTTCTAGAAAAATCCTTTCCTGCTTCAGCACTCCTAAGATGCTATTTACTTACTGGACGTACCCATCAAATTCGAGTCCATTTATCGTCTATCAATCATCCCATATTAGGCGACTTAACTTACGGATATCGGTTTAAAAAAGAACATGGCATACAAGTCGACCGCGTCATGCTTCATTCTGAACGTATCACTTTTACTCATCCTGTAACAAAAAAACAATTACAAATTATCGCACCTGTACCAAAAGATTTTAAAGATTATATATATCATATGAAGATCGCATGATATCATAATAACAAATTAAAGAATGCCTGGTTTTGATTCAAATACTCCTTCTTTAGAAATTATTAAACAGTACCATATCTTGCCTTTAAGTGAAGATACTTTAACAATCACTCTTGGCGTAACTCAAAATTTTGATAGAGAAAAACAAGAATCTTTAGAGTTTATTTTTGGAAAAAGAATTAAAACGATCATCGTTGATGAAAATCTTATCCAAAGTACTCTAGACCAATACTCCCTTCCTCCTCCTTTGCCCTTAAATAATATCAAGGAACAAAATAACGAACAAAACATTGAACAAAAAGTCACTGATATTATTAATAAAGCCATTTCTCAAGGAACATCTGACATTCACTGGGAACGTCATGAAGAAGAAGATTTATTGATTAGATATCGCATCGATGGACAGTTACATAAAGTCGATTTGCAAGATCCTTCGTTTTCCGGACTTAAAATAATTTCCCATCTTAAAATAATGGCACATTTGAATATCGACGAGAAACGTCTGCCCCAAGATGGGCGGTTTCATTGGAGTTATAATGATAAGAAATACGATTTGCGGGTTTCCTCTTTGCCAACGATACATGGGGAGAATTTGGCCACAAGAATTCTAGACCGAAAAGATCTTAATTTAAATATCCAAGAACTCGGTTTTCAACCTAAAGAATGGGAAACTCTGGAAGCCCTTCTTAAAAAACCTAATGGATTGCTACTCGTCACAGGACCTACAGGTTCGGGAAAAACAACTACTCTTTATTCTGCCTTAAATTATAGAAGCCAATTCAATGAGAAAATTATAACGGTTGAAGACCCAATTGAATATGAATTTGATCATTTTGCCCAAATCCCAGTTCGTTCCCAAATTGGCATGACTTTTGCTAATGCACTAAGGGCCATATTACGTCAATCACCCAATACCATAATGATTGGAGAAATCAGAGATACAGAAACTGCTCAAATAGCCATTAATGCTGCATTAACAGGTCATCTAGTTCTCTCTACATTACATACCAATGATGCTATTTCAGCTATCTACCGACTAAAAGACTTAGGACTAGAAATCTACCAAATTGCTTCCGTCTTACAAGGCGTTATTTCACAGAAATTAATCAGAAAGCTATGTGAATTTTGTAAACAAGCTTATAAACCTACTCACGAAGAACTCTCTTCATTAAATTTCTTAGAACAAGAAATTGATCAAAAAGTCTTTTACAAAGCTAATGGATGCAAGCACTGTCACAACTCAGGATTTAAAGGAAGATTAGCATTATTTGAAATTTTACCCATTACACAAAAATTAAAAGAATTAATTAATTTAACTCTAAATCCTCAAGATTTAAAAAATCATACAGCCACCTTAAGTTTATCGACTCTTAAAGAAAATGGTAAACAAAAAATTCTTCAAGGACTTACCACTATCGAAGAAATTTTAGCAAACATAATACCTTTCTAATTTGGTATGAGGTTTCTAAGAAACATAGGCTTCATAAGCTGGTACACTGATTAATGTTTTTGATGGCAGTATATAAGCAGTGAGTGAACCTCCATAGACACAAGCTGTATCAATCCCCAGTGACCATGTTCCTCGTTCAACTTCATTTTTTATAGGAAGATGTCCATAAACAACATAAGGAGGGCCCTGCCATAGGTCACTCCAAAGTGCATAGTGCGGATATTTAGATCTTTTTTTAGGTTTACCATCAGGACTGACAACCTGAACATTACAAACAATATCACTCGATTGCTTCTCCCATGGAATATTAGGCAAAAATCCTCCATGCACAAAAACAGTATCATACTCCTTTATATAATAAGTAGGAATCATTTTCTCAAAAAAATTCCCAATCTTCCTGCCTTAAAATCTTAAGAGTCTCATAATCATAATGTTTCAGAACTGACTTATCTCCGATTAAATGAAAATTTAAAAGACGCTGTTCATG
>Ga0206822_1026_pt1 | contig 47798 bp, 42 predicted proteins | sample Alteio_BWOrgCont_83_FD_152913 | JGI IMG/M metagenome (GOLD analysis project Ga0206822, IMG submission 152913) | Enriched cells from forest soil in Barre Woods Harvard Forest LTER site, Petersham, Massachusetts, United States -... | ecosystem: Environmental > Terrestrial > Soil > Temperate forest >... | reverse complement strand
TGCGGAAGCCAATCGGTTCCTCCAACGCCTCAGCCGCCGCACCGGCATCTTCTACGACAGGCTGGGTTATATCCGGCCGGCCGATACCATTTCCAACGCCACCCTGCTTATCCATGCGGACCGTCCCGGCAAACTGGTCCTCAACGAAGACGAGACCTATCAGCTCGATATCACCGCCACCCATATACGCCTGGACGCGCCCACCGACATCGGCGCCATCCGGGGGTTGGAAACCCTCTTTCAGCTGATCAGCGCCGACGAAGCAGGCTATTACTGGCCGTCGGCAACCATCGACGACAGCCCCCGTTTTGCCTGGCGCGGCCTGCTCCTCGACGTGGCCCTTCACTTCCAGCCCGTTGACGAGATCCTCCGGACGCTCGACGGCATGGCCGCTGTTAAACTCAACGTTCTTCACCTGCACCTTATCAACGACCAGGGCTTTCGCGTAGAATCCAGAGTCTTCCCCCGTCTGCAGGAAGTCTCCTCCGATGGTCAGTATTACACCCGGCAGGACATCCGCACGATCCTCCGGTACGCCGCTCAACGCGGCATCCGCGTCGTACCCGAATTCGTCGTCCCGGCCCATAGCACCGCTATCCTCACCGCCTATCCGCAGTTGGGCAGTGTCAAACGCCCCTATACCCTTCAACGTTATTTTGGTGTCTTCGACCCGGTACTCGATCCTACCAACGAAGCCGTCTATACTTTCCTCGATAAACTGTTCACCGAGATGGCTGCCCTCTTCCCGGATGCTTACTTCCACATCGGCGGCGATGAGAACACCGGCAAAGACTGGCAGAACACACCGCATATCCGGGCTTTCATGAAGACGCATGGAATGAAACATTACATGGACCTCCAAACGTATTTCAACGCCCGCATCGAACCCATCCTCCGCAAGAACGGCAAGACCATGATCGGCTGGGACGAGATCTTCCAGCCGGGTATCCCCAAATCCATCGTCATCCAAAGTTGGCGCGGCAACGCCGCCTATTATCGCTCGATAAAACAGGGCTATCGCGCCATCCTCTCCTATGGCTATTATATCGACCTCATCCAGCCGGCCTCCTATCACTATAGTATAGACCCCGCCCCGGACAGCGCAAAGCTGACACCCGAAGAACGCAACCGCATCCTCGGTGGCGAAGCGACCATGTGGGGTGAACTCATCTCCCCCTTCACGGTAGACTCACGCATCTGGCCCCGCACCGCCGCCATCGCAGAACGACTCTGGTCTCCCGCCGCCGTCAAAGACAGCGACGACATGTACCGCCGCATGTCCCTTGTTAGCCTCGAACTCGAAGGCCTCGGCCTTCGCCACGAAACAAACCGCCTGACCCTGATGAGACAACTCGCCAACGGCTGGGATACCCACGCACTACAGATTCTCGTAGATGTTATCGAACCCCTTAAGATATACGATCGCAACGAAGGCGATACGATGTACACCGTCTTCAGCCCGCTCACCAAACTGGCCGATGTCGCCATACCCGACCAACCATTGCCGCGGCAGTTCAATCGCTATATCGACTCCTTCCTTCGCCGGCCGGAACCAGCCCTGGAAAACAGGCTAACCCGCCAGCTCACGATCTGGTCGGATAACGACTCCGCGTTCCGCGTCCTGCTCGCCCATTCGCCGGAACTCGCCGAAGCGGCTCCGCTTTCATCAAGCCTTAGTGCACTGGCGAAAACAGGACTGCAAGCGATAACCTATATCGATGGACACCAGACCGCCGACGCCGGCTGGCGCCGACGACAATATGAACTACTACAAACAGCTTCTCAACAGAGCGGCCGGTGCGAGCTGCAGGTGGTCGCCGGCATCCGGCGGCTCATCGACAAAGCTGCCGCCGATTGACACGCCGCCGTCAGCTATTCCTGAAAATATAATCTTTCCAGCATGAACCGATATGTCTCCAGTTTACTGTTGTCGATCCTCCTGTCGCCTGCCTTTGCCCAACCCATCGTCCGATCTACCGGACAACCCGTCTATAACGACACCGCCTACCGCCAGGCCTACAGCATCAAATACGAAACGTTGCAGGTACCCGACCCATCGAACCTCACCTTTAAAAAAATATCCTGCGACCGCAACGGCGTCATCCAGATCCTCTCTTCCCGGGGACTGCTCAGACCTTCCGGCGGCGCCTTTCTTTATCCGGGCGCACTGACCCCCGACAAGACCTACAAGGCGATGTCCGGGCACAACATTCGTGACATGGGCGTCTACGAACACGAATTCGTCTACGCCGACGACAAAGCCATATTCAGCAATGCCTGGGCCGGAAAGCTCTATCTCCGCCACAACCTCACCCAAGTCTCGCTCATGGCGCCGGCCCCCGGTTTCTCCTTCCTCCTCTCGGACGGCCACGCCCTGCAATACTACCAGGACTCGACCCTCCACTGGTCAGCCATAGCCGACAACCCCGTCCTCGACATTCGCTGGAATGCCCGGCAACAGTTTTTTTTGATACTCACCAGCCAGTCACTCTCGATAATGACACCCGCGAACGGAAAACAACGACTCGTCTACCAGGGCCGGGACTTCACCTGTATGTCGCCGGTCGAGAACAGCGACCTCGTCCTCATCGGCACCCATAACGGCTATTTCGTCCTCGACGGGAACTCGGGTCTGCCCATAGGTGAAGTCTATCGCCGCCTGCCCTGCAACGACATCACCGTGATCCGGCGGATAGCGGGAAAGACCTGGTTCGGCTCCGCACGAGGCGCCTTTGCCCTCCGCGACGATGGCAACTTTGACTACTACGCCTCACGCCGATGGCTGCCCGACAACAAGGTGATCGACGTCGCCGAAGGGTCTCACGGATCAGTACTCGTCCTGACGAACAAAGGCCTTGGCGAGATCCACTCCGACACCATGACCCTCTATGACAAAGCCCTGTACTTCGAAAACCAGGTACGCGAAAGACATATCCGGCTGGGCTTCAACTCCGCGCTGGAAAGGATGAAAGACGGCGACCTCTCCACCGGCAGTCTCGAAGACTCCGACAACGACGGGCTATGGACCTCGATGTACCTCGGCGCCGAAGTATTCCGCTACGCCGCCACCCACGACCCCGCCGCCTTGCAAAACATCCGCGAATCGCTTGACGCCATGGAACGCCTGTATTCGATCAACCCGTTACAAGGTTTCCCCTCACGCTCCTTCGAACGCCAAGGCTATGAATCGGCGGATACCATGGTCTGGAAACACTCACCCCAACAGGGCTGGGACTGGAAATCCACTACCAGCAGCGACGAAGCCATCGGTCACGTCTTCGTTTATGGCGTCATCGCCGACCTCATCGAAGACACGGCCATCCGCAATAAAGCCATCCATCTCCTCGATGCACTCATGACCCACGTCGTCGAACATGATCTATACCTCATCGATTGGAACGGCAAACCCACCACCTGGGGCAAATGGAACCCCGACTACGTCAACGCCAGACCACCCATGGTTGGCGACAGAAAGATCAACTCCTCGAATATCATCGCCATGTTGCAGACGGCCTGGCATTTCACCGGCAAGACCGTCTTCCGCGACAAAGCCATCACCCTGATGACCAAATATGGGTATTTCGACAATCTCATGCGTCCCATGAGCGCCATAGGATCCGCACCCGCCACCGCCGACGACCTCAGCCGCCGTCTCTCGGAAAACTGGAACCATTCCGATGATGAAATGTACTTTCTCGGCTATTGGGGACTCTACCGGTATGCCCTCAACGATACGCTGCGCGACAAATTCAAAGCGGCCATCCTGGATCACTGGCAGGCCGAACGCCCCGAAAAAGAAGGCGCCTGGGATATCTTCACCGCGCTCACGGGCACACCCAGCTTCGATCTCGACAGCGCCGTCTGGTACCTTCAGCGTTCGCCGCTCGATATGATCGATTGGACCGTTAACAACTCCGGACGTAAAGACATCGACTCCATCGCCCCCAACTTCCGCGGCCAGTCTATTACCCGCGTACTACCGCCAGATGAACTGCCCATCAACCGCCATAATTCCAACCGCTTCGATCTGGATGGCGGCAGCAACGGCCGTACCGAACATAGCGCCGGTGATATCTGGTTGCTTCCCTACTGGATGGGCCGCTACCTCGGGGTCATCAGCGCCCCCCCCTGCCCCCGTAGCACCCGCCGCCGCCAGATCCGCCCGGTATAATGACCATCCCTACCTCCAGGACTTCAGCATCAAATACTACGCGCCCGCCGCGGCCGCCTCCAACGCACCCACCGCCGTCTTCCGCAACGTCGTCTCGGATCGCAACGGCGTCATACAAGTCCTCGCCGACAGCGCCATCCTCCGCCCCTTCGCCGGCCAACCACTCTACCCCGGCGAACTCAGGACCGATCGCTCGTATCGCCCCCTGCTCGACCGCCACATCCGCGCGCTATCCGAAGTCGACGGTCAATTCGTCTATCTCGACGGCGAAGCGCTGTTCAGCAACGCCTGGGCCGGCCGCCTCTATATTCAACACCACCTTCCCGGAGCCCACCTGCTCGCCGCGGGCAAAAACCAATACCTTATCTCCGACGGCCACAAACTCGTCCTCACCACCGACAGCAGCGTCGGCTGGACCGGCGCCTCGCCGACTCCCTTGCTCGCCATCGGCTACGAACACCAACGGTTCTACCTGCTATCCGAACATACGCTGACGGCCTTCAACCCCATCACCCACGCCCTGACCCCTGTCTACACCGGCAACAACCTCACCTGCGTAGCCTTCCATGACTACAAGATCCTGCTGGGCACCCACGACGGCTATCTCGAGCTCAGCGAACCAACCACCCGGAACAACGGCTCCCCCAGCCGCCGCAACGAACCAACAAACCGCAACACGGGGACCTGGCACCGCCGCCTGCCCGCCACGGACCTGACGACAATCACCTATCTCAACGGCCATTGGTGGTTCGGCTCTACAGAAGGCGCCTTTATGAAAAGAGACGACAGCGGTTTCAACTACTACGAATCTGCCCGCTGGCTTCCGGGCGACCACATCACTGCCATCGGCGCCGGCCCGGACAGCTCCATCCTCGTACTCACAGACAAAGGGCTCGGCCGCATCTGCTGGAAATGGATGACCCTCGAACAAAAAGCAACGTACTATGAGGCCATCGTCCGCCAGCGCCATATCCGCTACGGCTTCTACAGCGATTACTCCTCCATAAAAAATGGCGACGTCAGCACCGCCGAAATGGGACCACACGACAGTGACAATCTCTGGACATCCATGTATCTCACCGGCGAGCTATTCCGCTACCTCGTCACCCACGACGCGGAGGCCAATGCCAATTACCACGAATCCTTCGACGCCATGGAACGTCTATTCACCCTCAGCGGCATCCCAGGTCTCTTCGGCCGATGCATCGAACGCCGCGGCATCGTGGAATTCCATGAGGAATATCGCAAGAACATCGAATCGTACTGGTACCCCGGTTATGCCCGCGTCCCCAGCAGCTGGCGACACAGTGCCGACTCCGCCTGGGACTGGCGCGGTTCTTCGAGCAGCGACCAGGCAGACGGCCAATATTATGCGCTGACGATGGTCGCGCAATATTCCGATGACGAAGTCCTGCGTCAACGCGCCATTCGGCTTATCGACCAGCTCACCGGCTATATCGTGGACAACAGCCTCCGCCTCATCGACTTCGACGGCCGCCCCACCCTCTGGGGACTCTGGGGACCGGAATACGTCAACCGCTTCCCGGATATGGTAGGCGATAAAAAACTCTATAGTTCCAACATCATCAGCTACCTGCAGATCGCCTGGCATTTCACGGGCAAGGAAAAATATCGCGACAAGGCGCTGGAACTGCTTAAAAAATATCATTATCTGAAAAACCTTGCCAGACCCGTGCGCGAGATCGGCCCCGCACCCGCCACCGCCGACGCCTGGAGCAAAGAGCTCTCCGGCGGCTGGAACAACTCGGACGACGAAATGTACTTCCTTCTTTATCCCGGACTGTATCAGTACGCCCTCAGCGATAGCCTCCGCCAGCTATACGGCGCCGCGATCAAAGATCATTGGGAAGTCAAACGTTCCGCCCGGGACGGCCTCTGGAATCTCATGTACGGCGTCATCACCGGCGCCACCAAAGACGATCTCCCGGAAACCATCTGGGAACTGCAAGGCATGCCCATGGATATTATCAACTGGAACATGCACAACAGCCAGCGTAAAGACATCACCTTTCTGCCAAAAAACAACCTGGAACAACTGACCCGCGACGTACTCCCACCCGATGAACGGCCACAGGAAAAACACAACCGCAACCTGTTCGACCTCGACGACAACGGCAACGCCTGGGGCGAGCTCGGCGGCGGCGACGTATTCCTGCTGCCCTATTGGATGGGCCGCTATTTCGGCGCCATCAGCGCCCCTTCAGAACCCATTGCAAACAAGATCAACCCATGAAGAGAACTTACCATTTACCCTTTCTGGCCCTTTGTCTGATTTTTTCCGCGATCCGCACCTTTGGCCAAAAGACCGGCCCCGGCACAATCAACGGCAACATAGTGGACAAACAAACGGGGAAGCCGGTTGGCGATGCCACCGTTTCACTCATCGGCGTCACCGCCGCCTCGGGCGGCCAGTCCATGGCCAGCACACCCGAAGGAGCCTTCTCCTTCAACAACATTCCATATGGCATCTATCGGCTACGGATATCCGGCGTAGGATACAATACGCTCACCATCGACAGCATCCGGGTCCGCGCCGGCCGAAGCGACTTCAACCTCAATGACCTCAGGCTCGTGCAAAAAAGCCAGGACATGGATGCCGTCGTCGTCTATGCCGAAAAAACCACTCGTCCAGAGCAAGAACGGGAACCTCACATTCAACGCGGCGGAATCTCCCCTGAGCGAAGGCTCGAGCGCCAACGAGCTCCTGCGGAACGTCCCCCTCGTCGCCACCGATGCCAATGGGAACCTCATCGTGCGCGGTAAAACCCCCATCGTCCTCATCGACGACAAACCCGTAAACCTTAACACCCAACAGCTCCAGGATTTTCTCGACGCCCTCCCTGGCAATCTCATCGAAAAGATCGAGGTGATGACCAACCCCCCACCCGAATATGCGGATCAGGACGGAGGCGTCATCAATATCGTCACCCGCAAAGGCAAGATCGGTCTCGGCGGACGCATCAGCACCTATGGCGGCACCCGCGGTGAATACGGCGCGAACGGTAACATCAGCTACCGCGACCATAAGCTCGCACTCAATTTCAGCGCCAGCGAAGGCTATAACAAATACGTCGGCAGCGGCTGGTCACATCGCGCCAACCTCTATACGGATTCCACCGACATGCTGCTCACCAGCAATACTTTTCATAATACCAACACCAGACCCAATGCCCGCTTCAGCCTGGACTACGACCTGAACAAACAAAACTCCCTCAGCTTCGTAGCACAGATCAACCAAAATGTCTATAACGACCATTCGCTCACAAACTATACCTCCGTGAGCCAATATGGCGCCCCCTATAACGTCAGCAACCGGCTTTCTCTGGATAACGGGTATAACCTGAACCCGAACGGTAACCTCAGTTTCCGTCATCGTGGGGCCCTGCCCGAAGAACAGCTGGAGATTACGGCTACCTATGGCTACGGACATAATTGGAGCAACCCAGCCTATTATCAGCAATACCTCAACCCGGACTCCACCTTCACCGGTATCGATTCCACGCAACGACAGCCGGATAACGAACATATCTATAACTACGAGCTCCGGGTCAACTATGATAAACCGCTTGACAAGAAAGCGCATACGCTCCTGTCCCTGGGCAGTTACTACAACAGCAGCAGCAACTACATCAAAGTGACCACCAGCGACCTGGACAAGACCGAAAACCTCTATCTCGTGGATTCCGGCCTCAGCAGCAACCTGAATTTTCTGCAGACAAAAGGTAGTTTCCGCGCTTCCGTCCGCCAGACCATCAGCCATGGGGTCACCGCCAGCGGCGGCACCAATCTGAGCTATACGCTTAACCGCTTTGACCTTTACAATACCCACACGACAACCCGCAACAGCTACTGGGAATGGCTGCCATTCGCGAATATCAATAAGACCTGGGACAACCAGTGGGCCCTTACCTTCGTCTACCGCCGCACCATCGGCCGCCCCGGTCTCAGCCAGATGAACCCCAGCATCAACTATACCGATCCGTATGACCTCAGTTTTGGCAACCCCAAACTGACCCCGACCCTTTCGAACCAGTTCGATCTGCACACCGGCAAAAGCTCGAACAACTATTATTTCAACTACAGCGTTGGCCTCAACCTCGTTCAGGATGTCGTGTCTCAGATCACGACGCTTCAGCCGGATGGCGTTACCTATACCACCTACGAGAATATCAGCAGCCGAATGGAATATAACACAGGGACCTGGAGCGGCTATACCTTCTCGCATGCCCTCAAGATAAATCTCGGTTTGAACTATCTCTATAGTCACTATGGCGCCTACGACCGAACGGTGAACAAATACGAGGACAACGGTTCCTTTTACACCAATGTGAATCTCAGCTATACGCCGACACCCCTATGGGACTTCAATGTCACCTGTCTGTATAACCGAAGCGGAAGCCCCCAGGGCGTCACCACGGCAACCGTCAACACCAATTTCGGCCTTCAGCATAAGTTCTGGAAGAAAAAGCTCATCGTGACCCTCAACGTATCCGACCCCTTTACCGAGCAAAGCACCACCACGACTACCCACGGAACGGATTTCAACTCCCTCGCGTATAGTACAACACAAACCCGTAACTACCGGCTCACGATCAGCTACAACTGGAACGGCAGTATCGACCGCGGCAGGAAACAGCTGCTGCGCGCCGTACACAAAAAAAATTAAATAGTTATGAAACCGATCATCGCCCTTATTCTGGCTGCCGGCACATCGATCGCCCTGGCCCGCCCTTACCCAACCTGTGCCCAAACGGCGCAGCAGCCGATGTTTCCACTTTCACACCACAACCCCATCGTTATCGCGCATCGCGCCGATCATGAACATGCGCCGGAAAATACGCTCGCGGCCATCGCCGACGCCATCCGCTGCGACGTGGATTACGTCGAGCTCGATCTACGCACCACCCGGGACGGTCATCTCGTCCTGAGCCATGACGCCTCCGTCGATCGCATGACTGGCGCGCACGGCGCCATCACCAGTCTCACCTTCGCGGAAATACAGCCCCTCATCGTCCATAACCCCGGTACCCCGGCGGCCGGCGACCATATACCCGAGTTCCGCGACGCGCTCCGCGCCTGCAAAGACAAAGTAAATATCTATCTGGATTTCAAAGATGCCGATGTCGCCGAGACCTGGCGACAGATCCGCGCGGCACATATGGAACGCCAGGTGGTCGTGTATCTGAACAAACCCGGTCAGTACGAACAATGGCGCGCCATCGCCCCATCCATTCCCTTGATGACGAGCCTCCCCGACGATCACGCTTCAAAGGAGCAGATCGACAGCTTCCTGCAGAAAAAAAAGATCGCCGTTCTCGACAACGTCTATGACACTACTCTACAACGTTATGTCCTGCAACAGGGCGTTTACCTTTGGCTCGACGCCGAAAGCGATCATGAGACCCCGGCCATCTGGTCCGCCTTGCTGCGTCAAAATATCCAGGGTATCCAAACCGACCATCCCGAAGAACTGCTCGCCTGGCTCAGCCGCCGCAACACCCCATCGGCTTCGACCCAGACCGGAGCGGCCGGCAAGACCCCCGGTATCTAAAACATCAAAGATTTCGGCGCAACGGGCGACGGCACAACCCTCGATTCCAAGGCCATCAACACAGCCATACAAACAGCCGCGGACAATGGCGGTGGCACCGTCTTTATCCCCGCGGGAAACTACCTCTGCGGTTCGATCAGGCTAAAGAACAATATTCATCTGTATATCGACCAGGGAGCCACCCTGATCGCGGCGGAAGTAAAGGCGGAGAATGACTATGACGAAGAAGAGACCGGCGCCACCAACGGCTACCAGGACAAAGGACATAGTCACTGGCACAACAGTCTCATCTGGGGAGAAGGGTTGCATGATATCTCCATCACCGGCGACGGCCGCATCTGGGGTAAGAACCTCTATCGCAGCAGCGTCGACAGCAAACAATCCGCCAACAAGGCCATCGCCCTGCTGAATTGTCGCAACGTCACCCTAAAAGACTTCTCCATCCTCCATGGCGGCTGGTTCGGCATCCTGGCCACCGGCACCGACAACCTCACCGTCGACAACCTCCGCATGGATACGAACCGCGACGGCATCGACGTCGACGCCTGCCGCAACGTCCGCATCGCCAACTGTCTCATCAATTCCCCAAAAGACGACGGTATCTGTCTCAAAAGCAGCTACGCCCTCGACTCCGCACGCAGCACCGATAACGTAACGATCACCAACTGCCAGGTCAGCGGCTATGACGAAGGCAGCCTGCTCGACGGCACTTACCGGCGGTCACCGGTAAAAGGAGACCGCTATCCCACCGGACGCATCAAATTCGGCACCGAATCCAATGGGGGCTTCCGTAATATCACCATCTCCAACTGTGTCTTCGAATATTGCAACGGCCTCGCGCTTGAAACGGTCGACGGTGCGCTGTTGGAAGACGTCACCATCGACAATATCACCATGCGCGATGTAAAGTCGCCGATCTTCCTTCGTCTCGGCGCCCGCATGCGTGGGCCGGCCAACACTCAACCAGGAGCCCTCCGCCGCATCCGGATCAGCAATATCGTCGCCTATAACTCCCTCGCGCTGGACGGCACCTCCGCCATCAGCGGCATTCCCGGACACCCCATCGAAGACGTTAGCCTCAGCCACATCGATATCTGGTACCAGGGCGGCGGTCTCGACACACTGCACACCGCCATCCCCGAAAATGAAAAGAAATATCCCGAACCAGGAATGTTCGAGACCCTACCCGTATATGGGTTGTATGTAAGACATGCAAAAAATATCTCGCTCACCGACATCGCCTTCCACTTCAGCCAGCCGGACCAACGCCCGGCCCTCGCCTTCGACGACGTCGACAGCGTATATCTCCGCCACGTCGACGCCCAACACCTCCCCGACACCAAGCCCATGCTCCTCACCAACACCACCCATCTCACCCTCGCCGACGCCGCCAAAACCCGATAGTATAATTCACTGAATTTCAGACATTCCAATCTCTCAAAAAAGTTTCCCAAAAAGGAAACTTTTTTTCTCTACCTTTACATCCATAAAACGCAGTCGCATGGAAAGCGGGTCCATAGAAGAAGAATTTAAGATGGAAAAAAGATTTGAGGTGGAATTTCTTCCGACTGCAGCGAAGTTCATGAATAACCTCGACGCGAAAGCCCAAAAGAAAATTTACTTCAATATCCGTAAAGCGCAAGTGATGAACGACCCGGAACTTTTAAAAAACTAACGGGCACCATTTGGGAATTCCGGACCCTCTACAATCAAACCTATTACCGACTGTTCGCCCTTTGAGACAAACGCGTCGGGACAAGCGGGAAGGCAAGACAACGGTAGTAATAGCCACGCGCGGGCTGATAAAAAAAACCGGCAAAACGCCGAAAACAGATCTTGAAAAAGCCGAGACGATAAGAACACATTATTTAAAACAAACATAACCCAATTATATGTCTACCAAAAAACTCAAAACAGTCTCCCTCGAGAAGATGATCGACACCCACATCGGTAAAGAGGGTACCTCCAACAGAGACATTTTCGAACAGGAGCTCAAAATCGAACTGCTCGGTCTCCTCATCAAAGAAGCCCGCCTCCATCAAAATCTCACCCAAGAAGAGCTGGGAAAATTAGTGGGTGTACAAAAAGCCCAGATATCCAAACTGGAAAACAATTTTACCAATGCCCGCATCGATACCGTTCTAAAGGTATTCAAGGCCCTAAAAGCTAAAGTGAGGTTCCGGGTAGAACTGCCAAAACTGCCTAAAGGAAAAGTGGCTATGGCGGGGGTTTAATTCAACCCCCTAAAATCCACCGGCACCAGTTTGCTCACCCCCGGCTCCTGCATGGTGACCCCATAGATCACGTCCACCGTGCTCATCGTCATCTTATTGTGGGTGACGATGATGAACTGCGAGTTCTCGCTGAACTTCCGGATCATATTGGTGAACTTCCCTACGTTGGCATCATCCAACGGCGCGTCCACCTCATCGAGGATACAGAACGGCGCGGGCTTGATCAGATAGATGGAGAACAACAGCGCCGTCGCCGTCAGCGTCTTCTCTCCACCCGAAAGCTGCGAGATCGACGAAGGCCGTTTGCCTTTGGGCTTAGCCACGATGTCGATGCCGGTCTCTGCCAGGTTCTCCGGATTCTCTAAGACCATATCCGCGGTGTCTTCCTCTGTAAACAAAGACTTGAATACCCGCTGAAAGTTCTCCCGGACCTTGTTAAACGTATCCAGGAACTGCTGATTGGCCGTTGCCTCGACTTCCTGAATGGTTTGCAAAAGGCTATCCTTCGCACTCACAAGGTCGTTTTTCTGCTCCAGGATGAACTCATACCGTTTCTTCATCTCGGTAAAGGCTTCGATCGCGGTAGGGTTTACCTCACCCAGATTCTCCAGCCTTTTCTTCATCCTGTCTGCCTTTTCCTGCAACTCCTCGGCAGGAACTTCGCCGGTCCGGGGCTGATCGATAATATCGTCGAGATTGATCTTGAACTCCACATGCAACCGCTCCTTCATCCCCGCCAATTGTAGCTTCAGCTCATTCAGCCGGTCTTTGATGCCGCTCAGCAGATGCTCGAGCTGCTCTTTCTCCTTGACCTTATGCCGCAATTCGCTTTCCCGCTCACCCAAGGCATTCCGCAGATTATAATAAGCCTGATCGGCCTCGTTCAATGTCTTTTCTTCGTCTTCCTTACGCCGCAGCAGCTCGAGCAACGCATTTTCCGAGTTCTCCAACACCTCCGCACTTTCCGCGATGCTTTCGTTGGTCTGCTTCAGCTGCGAGGCATTGACGGCTACCTGATTCCGGAGATCGTCGAGCTGCCTGGTCTTAAACTGCAGTTCCTGTTTCAACGCATTGATCCGGCTATGCTGACGGGTCACTTGCAAATTAAATTCATTATATCCGGCACTGGCGCTGTTATAGGCCGTCTCCGCGGAGCGGTATTCCTCTTCCGCCCGCTGTGACTTCTCCTTGAGTTCCGCGACAACCCGAACCAGTTCCGTCCAGACATTCCGCGTATCCTCGATGCCAGCGATCGTCTCCTCGAGGTTGAGTTGAAGCTCTTCCAGCCGGCCCTGCGAAGACCCCTGCATCGAATGCAGGTTCTCGATCTTGTTTTGCAGCGAGTACACGAAATTCGTGAGCCTATTGATATCGTCCTGCGTCTGCCGGATCGTCTGTTCTTTGAGCTGCTCGGTATACGCCACGACCTCGCCGTGTTTTTCCTGGATGGCCGTCTTCAGATCACCTACCAACGTTTGCCGCCGGCGCACTTCCTCCTGTAATTTTTCCAGGTTCTTGGCGCGGCCTATCTTCTTCCCTTCGAACAACCCTACACTGCCACCCGTGAGCGAATATTTACCCTTCACATATTTACCGCTTTTCTCCAGTACCACCGCGCCATTGCTGTTCTCCAACGCCGCTTCATTCTCGGCGATATAGACATTGCCCAACAGATGTTCGGCCAGCCGGCGGTAGTGCTCATCCACTTCGATCACATTCATCGCCGGGATCATCCCCTCCATTTCGTGTCCTTCGGCTGCGGCCAATCCCGCGATCTTATCCAGCAAAAAGAAATTCGCCTTTCCCTTCTTGTTGTTGTCCAACAGATGCACCGCCTGCATCCCTTCTTGCAAATTGTCAACGATATAATAGTTCAGATACGGCTCCAGTACATTTTCGACCGCCGCCCTAAACTCTTCTTTAACATAGATGATATCCGACAAGATCGGGGCATTCTGCTTCCAGTTCGGATTCTTATGCAGGAATTTGATGCTCTCGGGATAGCCCTCCATCGAATCGATGAGGCTCTTGAGCAGATCGTGTTCGTTCTTCTTGGCATCAAGTGTCCGGCCTTCATCGGCCAGTTTCTGACGCAACCCCTCCAGCTGCCCCTGCGCCTGCAGGATATTCTCCTTGGTCCGCTCATGCTGGTCCTGCAACTGCCGCAAGGTGCTCTGCTTGGATTCCAGCTCCTGCTCCTTCGACATCCGCTCCTCTTCCAATTGCTTGAGCTGACTGTCGCGTACCGTCCTTTCTTCTTCCAACTGCCGGATACTCCGCTGCAGATTCTGTATCGAGGTGTCGGCGACGGCGACTTTCTTTTCCGCGTCGAACTGGTCCCGCTGGATCTGTGCATTCTCCCGCCGCAGCGCATCTACGCCCACCCGCTTTTCATCAAACACCTTCCGGGATTCATCTACCGAGTCTTTCAAGCCCTCCAGCTGCTCCTGCAAACCGGATAATTTATTTTCTTCTTCGCCGGCCTGCCGCTGCGTAAATTCTATACTCTCGTCCAACCCTTTGAGCTGTCCTTCGCTCTTCGACAGGAAGTCTTGCAGCGAAGACTCCTTCTCACGCAAAAAATTCAACCGTTGCGACGCCAGGTTCTTCTCATTCTCCTTTGTCCGCAAGGTTTGCAACAGATCGTTGAACGTATGTTGCATGGATTGCAGCGCCCGCTCTTTTTCGATGAACCCGACCCGCTCCTGCTCCAGACCCGCCTCTTCGGTGGCGATCACCGCCTCGAGCCTCACTTTCCGATCCGTCTCGGTGTCGGACTGTTCGTTGAGCTCGCGATAGGTCAGGTTGAAACCTTCCAGGGCCGCCTTCGCCAACTCGATAGACAGCTCGCGGTATTCCTTCTTGATCTCGTAATATTTCTCAGCCTTCTTCGCCTGGTTCTCCAGACTTTTCAGCTGGTTATTGATCTCGAACAGCAGATCCTCGATACGCGACAGATCCTGCTCGGTGGCGTCCAGCTTCGACCTCGCCTCTTTCTTGCGCGTCTTATAGATCGTTACCCCGGCCGCCTGCTCCAGCATTCGCCGACGGCTGTTCTCTTTGTCTTTAATGATATCGTCCACCATGCCCAACTCGATGATGGCATAGCTGTCCGTGCTCACCCCCGTATCCATAAAAAGGTTCTGGATATCCTTAAGACGACAGGATACGTCGTTCAACCGATACTCGCTCTCCCCACTTTTATAGAATTTACGGGTAACTGTCACCGTGCTGAATTCGGTGGGCAGCAGATTCTTCGTATTCTCAAAGGTCAGGCTCACCTCGGCCAAACCGGAGGCGCTCCGCGTCCTACTTCCATTGAAAACCAGGCTCTCGAGGTTCTCTGATCGCAGATGGCTGATCTTCTGCTCGCCGATAACCCAGCGGATACTGTCGATGATATTGCTCTTGCCACAACCGTTGGGGCCGATAATGCCTGTGATGCCTTCATCAAAGCTAATATGGGTCTTATCCGCAAAACTCTTGAATCCCTTAATTTCGAGGCTCTTTAATCGCATGTCGACAAACCTACAGTAAAATAGCTGAATCACCGGGAAAATCGACCCGGCCAAAAGGAGCTTGTTGAAAACTCGTTAATAACAATTTTGATCGTATATTTAAGCCCAAACTGCTAAAAAAACATGAATAATCTGATTGTTCCTATCGATTTCTCCGAAACGTCTAAGAATGCCGCCCGGTATGCCGCGCATATCTCTACGTTGATCCCGGACGCCCACCTTATTCTGTACAATGTTTTTGACACCCTGGAATATGGTTCGGACAGCAGCCCCCTGGGAACCGAAGGAGAAGAAGACGTAAGCCGAAAGGAAATTGTCGAGCTCGCCCTGGCCAGCGTCCAAACGGAGCTTGCCGGTATTACCAATGCCAGGATATCCCTGGTAGCGGAAGAAAGCCACCGTTTCCTCGACACCCTCGAGAATTATGTAAAATGGAATAACATACAGTTGATCGTCATGGGGATAACTGGCTCCACCAAATTGGGCCAGGTACTGATGGGCAGCAACGCCCTCAACATCGTAAGACGCGCCATCGCCCCTACGATCATCGTTCCGCCGGGAGCGCATTCCGAAAGCGCCAAGAATGTGCTTATGCTCACGGATTTCAAAGACATCGAGCAAACGATTCCGATCCCTTCGGTAAAAGCCGTGCTCGACCTTTTCCATCCCCGGCTCTATATCGTCAACGTCGACCACGAACACTATGTACAGGTCACCGAAGAATACAAGACCGAACGCGCCAAACTGGAAACCGCGCTCGAGGACTATAATCCCGAATTCTATTTCATCCGGCTCTTCGACTTCGTGGAAGCAACCAATCAGTTCGTCGCGGACTATAAGATCGATCTGATCCTCACTTTCCCGCGGAAACATTCTTTCCTTTCCAATGTATTCAAAACAAGCAGCACGAAACAGCTGGCGTACCACAGCCACGTACCGATCGTCGCTATCAATGCCTGATGAACGTTATTGGAACGACCGATACCTGCAGGGGCACACGGAATGGGACATGCGCCAGGTCTCGCCGCCCCTGCAGGCTTATTTTGACCAACTCCCCGACAAGAACATCGCCATCCTCATACCCGGCTGCGGCAACGCCTACGAAGCGGGATATCTGCTGGAAAAAGGCTTCACCAATAGTACCCTGCTGGATATCTCTCCCGTTCTCATCGACCGGCTCCGCGAAAAACTCCCGCCGTCACCTGCACTAAAACTCATCACAGCCGATTTCTTCGATCACCGGGGCGGGTACGATCTCATCATCGAACAAACCTTTTTCTGCGCTCTCGACCCCGCGAAACGTCCCGATTATGTCGAACAGATGCACCGCCTGTTAAAACCCGGTGGCCGTCTCGCCGGTCTTCTCTTTGACCGCGAATTCAAAAGCCATGCCGCACCCGGTGACGCCGCGCCAGTCGGCCCTCCCTTCGGCGGTCACCTCGACGAATACAAAAAATTATTGGAAAAAAAATTCCGCATAAAGACCCTGGCCTCCTGCTATAACTCCATCAGACCCCGCGCAGGGACCGAGCTATTTTTAATCGCACATCCATGGCCGGTACTTTGAGATGGCTCACCGCCTGCAGCAGTCAAGAGACCTCAGACTGAAAATTCACATTGCGATATATTTCATCCATGGGAATGGTCAATTCAACCGAAGATATAACAAGTTCTCCGCGCGGGTCGTCAATAGTCTCAAATTTCCAGGCTCCATTTTCCTGTTGCCTGCTGATCTCCACAAAAGACTTGGTGGAATCGATCAAAATATATTCTTTAAAAGATGGGATCTGCCGGTAAAAAAAGAATTTGCGTCCTCGATCGTGATCTTCCGTGGAAGGAGACAATATCTCAAAAATAACTGTGGGATTTTTCAAGGTGTCGAACCTGTCGTCTTCCATTTCAGGCTCACCACATTCGATGACGGCATCCGGATACATATAGGATTCCCGAGAAGGTGTAGAAACGCGGATATCACTGGCTAATATCTCACATGATTTACCCGTCAGGCGTCCTCCCACTTCTCTCAAAATATTAGCGACCAGTCTATTATGAACCAATGACGCCCCAGCTATGGCAATGACCTTACCTTGAAAATATTCATGTTTTTCCTTGGAAATTCGTTCCAGAGCCAAATAATCCTTTGGAGAAGTAGCTATGGTTGCAGGTACCGCCATATTCAAATTTACAATTTTTCCCCGAACCATCCTAGATCGCGGGTTCTCAATCGCCGGACACGCCTACTGAAGCCGGTAGACATACGCCTCATAAGGCCTCAGCGTAACCGTCCCGCCCAACGCAGGCGCCGCATCCGGATAATTCCCTATCAACACCTTCACCGTGCCGCCGGCCGCGTCGCCGGAACTAGTGCCGCCGGCCGAACCCCCGGAACTAGCGCCAGTCGAAACCGTCGCCGGCCGCATAGAAAAATTCAGCACCACGCCCAGTTTCTCCCCCTTCCACTCCCGCGTATACGCATAGACCTGCGGGTTATCCCTGTCCAGTAACGTATACTTACCATATACCAGCGTGAGATCGCTCTTCCGCAACCGAACGAGTTTCCGGAAATAATTCAGTGGGGAATTGGGGTCCAGCTCTTCGGTAACGACATTCACGGTCTTGTAATTGGGATTGACCTTGAGCCAGGGCTTGCCGGTGGTGAAACCAGCATTGGCCGTCGTATCCCACTGAAAGGGTGTTCGCGCGTTATCCCTCGCCGAGATCTTCTGCGCCTCGAGGAACGCATGCAGATCGCCATGCTCGTTCTTGATCTTCTGATACATATTCCGCGACTCGATATCCTGGTAATCTTCGATCCGGTCGAACTTGATGTTGTTCATCGCCAGCTCGTCGCCGCCATAATAATAGGGGGTCGCCCGCATCGTCAGCAGAAAGGTCGAAAGCATCTTGGACGAAAGCTCCCTGTAAGCGGAGTTGTCATTGCCCCATCGGGTGACCATCCGGGGCTGATCGTGGTTTCCAAGATAGATCGTCCCCCATCCCCTGTCTTCAAAGACGCTGTCCCATTTGGAATAGATCTTTTTGAACTCCACCAGGCTATATCCGTTGGGGTCAGGCGTCTTGAACTTGTTCGGCAAATAGCCGAGGCCCACCCCCTCGAAATGATACAGCATATTCAGCTCATGCCGCGCCGAATCGACAAATTCCAATGCATCGCCGGTCGTCACCCCGATCCCTTCCGCCACGCTCATGACGTCGTATCGGCTCAGGACCTCCTTGTTCATCTCTTGCAGATATTCATGCAGATGCGGGCCATTGGCATAATAACGTACGAAGTCGCCGTTATAAGCCGCCGGCAGTTCCGGAAAGGTGGTATCCTTGGAAATGAATGGGATGACATCCATCCGGAATCCATCCACCCCCTTGTCGAACCAGAATTTCATCATGCTATAGATCTTCTGACGCAAATCGGGGTTCTCCCAGTTGAGATCGGGCTGTTTCTGCGAAAAATAATGGAGATACCAGGCGTTGGTAAGGGTGTCGAATTTCCAGGCGTCGTTGTTGACATCGAAAAAGCTGAACCGCTTGGCCGGTTTCCCGCGTTCGGCCGGCCACCAATGATAGTAATCCCGATAAGGATTGTTCCGCGCGCTCCGGCTTTGTTTGAACCATTCGTTCTCACTGCTGCTATGGTTGACCACGAGATCCATCACGAGCCGCAACCCCCGGTCGTGCATCCCCTTCAGCAAACTGTCGAAGTCCTGCATCGTCCCGAATTCCTTCATGATATTCTCGTAATCGCTGATATCATAACCGTTATCGTCATTGGGAGAGGAATAGATCGGATTAAGCCATACCACATCGACGCCAAGGGATTTGATATAATCCAGTTTGCTCAGGATGCCCCTGAGATCACCGACGCCGTCGCCGTTATTGTCCTTAAAACTTCGTGGATAGACCTGGTAGACCACCGCCTCTTTCCACCATTTGCGATCGGCTGTCGTAGAATCGCCCGCCGGTGTCTTTGGGTTCACGGGAGAGGAACAGGAGAACAGACAAAAAAGCAAGCCGGTAAGACAAAGCAATCGTATCATAACGAAAGATTTAGTCCGCAAAGTTAAGGATCGACCGCTAAACCGCCGGCTCCTGCTGGCTAAGACAATGGAAACTGCCCAGCCCCCAGATGATCTCCGTAGAATCGATCCCTACGACACGACGCGCCGGAAAACATTCCTGCAAAATGCTAAGAGCCTTGTCATCCCGGTCGCAGCGGAAGGTCGGTACGATCACGGACTCATTGGCGATATAGAAATTCGCATACGACGCGGGCAAACGCTGGTCCTCATAAACCACCGCCTTTGGCATCGGCAGCTCTACGATGTTGAGCTGTTTCCCATTGAGAAGCCGCATGGTCGAAAGCTGGGAGAGATTGTCCCGGAGCAACCCATAATTTTCATCGGCGGGATCTTCTTCGATCACCGTGACGACAGTGTCTTCATTGACAAACCGAACGGTATCGTCGATATGCCCGTCTGTATCGTCGCCCACGATCCCTTCGGCGACCCAAAGGATCTGTTCGACCCCATAATATTCACGCAGGTATTCCTCTATCTTCCGCTGATCGAGATGGGCATTCCTATTCTCATTCAACAAACAACAGCTGGAAGTAAGTAATGTCCCCTTCCCATTAAATTCCACGGAGCCGCCTTCCATGATAATGCCCGGATAAAAGACCTCCAGCCCCAGTTTCTCACCTATCAGGGTCGGGATCACGTCGTCGAGGTCAAAGGGAGGATATTTGTTGCCCCAGGCATTATAGTTCCAGTCGACGATCGCCTTCTTTTTTTCTTTGGGGTTGACCACAAAAGCAGGGCCGTGGTCCCGGCACCAGGCATCGTTGGTGGGATGCAAAAAGAACCGCACCATGTTCATATCTACACCCGCAGCTTCCAAATGCCGCGAAGCAAAGGCCCGCATCACAGGGTCAGCTACATTGATGCATACCTCCTCGCCCTTGGCCAGCTCCTTTATAAATGCGCTGTAATAAGGATAGATCGCATCGATCTTCCCGGGCCATGAAGCCTCCTTGTGCGGCCAGCTCAGCCAGGTGGCGCTATGCCGGTGAAATTCCGCGGGAAAAAAATATCCCGCCTGCCGGGGTGTCTTGAGCGGTGTCATTAGTCCTCGTCAATATAGCGTTTCGTAATGGGTTGATAAGAGTCGATCCGGCGATCACGCATAAACGGCCAGTGCGTACGATAACGGTCCGTCGCAGCGGTATCGATCTCGACGATCGGCGTCTCTTCCTGGTCGTGCGATGCCTGGTAGAGGACGCTGCCAAAGGGGTTTGATACAAAGGATCCGCCCCAGAATTTCATGGCTCCATCCTGCTCGAAGCCTACGCGGTTCACAGATACGACATGCACACCATTGGCTACGGCATGTCCACGCTGAATGGTCTGCCACGCATTATACTGCTCCGTATTGGTCGCCGCATCTTGGCTCGTAGCCCAGCCGATCGCCGTAGGATAGAACAGGATCTCCGCCCCCATGAGCGCCGTGATCCTCGCCGCCTCCGGATACCACTGATCCCAGCAGATCAGTACCCCGAGCGTGGCAAATTTTGTTTTAAATACCTTGTACCCCAGATCACCTGGAGTGAAATAGAATTTTTCGTAAAAGGCAGGATCATCGGGGATATGCATCTTCCGGTATTTCCCGAGATAGGTACCATCGGCATCGAGCACAGCCGTTGTGTTATGATAGATACCCTGCGCCCGCTTTTCGAAAAGCGACGCGATGATCACTACGCCCAGCTCTCCGGCCAATTTGCCCAGGGCGTCCGTAGAAGCACCCGGTATCGGCTCCGCCAGCTCGAAATTCTCGTAGTCTTCTACATCACAAAAATAAAGGGAGGTAAACAGCTCCTGGAGACAAACGATGTGCGCGCCTTTGGAAGCCGCTTCTTTCACTTTCTCCATCGCCTTTTGAAGATTTGCCGCCTTGTCGGCCGTGCAGGTCATCTGCACGAGTCCTACTTTGACTTTACTCATGGTAATAAATTCGCAAAATTACGAATTTACCAACACTATTTCCTACCCATTTGTCGCAGGAAAGCTACATGCGAAGCCACGGCGTAACGAACCCGCGGATATTCGATATACACCAGGCCATATTCGAGACAGGCCTGCCGGATGATCTTGCTGATCGCCGGATAATGCACGTGAGATATTTTGGGGAAAAGATGATGTTCGATCTGAAAATTGAGCCCCCCGACCAGCCAGGACACGACCGGGTTGCCGGTGGCGAAATTGGCCGTCGTCTTGATCTGATGGATCGCCCACTCGTCTTCCATCTTCCCCGTAAGCTCGTCGGCCACGGGAAAAGCCGTATGTTCCACGGTATGAGCCAGTTGGAAGACCATGCTCAACACAAACCCCGCCACCATGGTGAAGATGGTAAAGCTGATCATCCAGTCGTACCAACCCAGCCGGTAGATGGGTAAAAAAACAAAGATGAACGCGTGGAAAGCCTTAAAACCCCAAAAGACCAGATGATCGCTCAGGGACATCTTTTTCAACGGCATCGCCCCGATGTGACGTTTGAAGTATTTCTGGTAGTCCAACACAAAGATCCAGAAGATATAAAGGACGCAATACAATACCCAGAAATACAAATGCTGGTACCGGTGCATCCGGTATTTTTTCTGGGTTTCGCTCATCCGCATCCAGGGCTGGATATCGATGTCGTCATCTATCCCATCCACATTGGTATAGGCATGGTGCACGACATTGTGTTTCATGTTCCACATAAAACTGTTGCCACCCAGGATGTTCAACGAAAAGGCCGCGAGGCCGTTGACCCATTTATATTTGGAAAAACTGCCATGGGCGCCGTCATGCATTACATTGAAACCGATGGCGGCAACAATTCCTCCCAAAAGCACACTCTCCACGATCGCCCAAAAAGCATTGGGGGTGAAAAAGACCAGGTGGATATAGATAAAGAAAAAAGACACCATCAGGATAACCGCCTTGATAAACAGGTTGTAATTGCCTGTCTGAGATTTCCCCACTTCCTCGAAATAGTTGCCGATCCGTTTTTTTAGTTCGGAGTGAAAACTTTGAGTGGCTTGGGAAAATTTGGGCAGAGACATGATCGACTGAGTTTAAATAATAATTTACAATTGTCCTTCGGACGAGCCGCCTGCGGCGACTTGGGCAAAGTTAATCTTTTAACAGTGGAAAAGGTGTTAAAGGTTGGACAATTTAACGCACTAAGTACCCATATTGTTGCAAGCCTAGGTATCTAGTTGTACAAATGCATCAAAATCCCGGATACCGACCATTTTTTGCGTCGTATACCCTTCGGCATACGCCACCCCGATCATCTTCCCCAATAGCTCGTGTCTACCGATGATGGCATTCAGAAATTCCGGACTCGAGATATAGGTCTGCGGTTCGGCCTTGCCATACTCCGTGGAAAAGAATTGCGAGGAATAGGCCCGGATCGACTGCAGCTTTTCCTCGAACACGGGTGTTATGTCGTACACAAAGTCCGGCTGTATATATCTGTCCTGAATATAATGAAAGACATACTTCGGCCGCCAATGATCCTGTGGACGGCCTTCGTCGTCGAACGTAACGATCTTTCGCAGTCCGCTATAAAAACAGGATTCGCTTATCAGATGTCCGGCGCGGCCATGATCCGGATGGCGGTCTTCCAATGCATTCGACAACACGATCTCCGGACGATATTTGCGGATGGCCCGGATGAGCAATCGCTGATGCATTTCGTCGTTGCGGAAAAAACCATCTGCCATCCCCAGATTCTCCCGCACATCCAGTCTCATGATCTCAGCTGCTTTGGCTGCCTCCTGCCCCCGTAGCTCCGGTGTACCCCGCGTGCCCAATTCCCCTCTCGTCAGATCTACTACGCCCGTCTTTTTCCCATTTCGTTTTTCCATGAGCAGTGTGCCCGCACATCCCAGCTCTACGTCGTCGGGATGAACAGCAATAGCGAGGATGTCCAGTTTGGTCGCTTCAACGGTCTTGTCCATGGGCGCAAAAGTACTTTTTTTACGCTTATCGCGTTTACCCGTCGCAAAACCCGCCATTTGGCTATATCCGCTTTGTGCTGTAGCTTCGCGGGTCTCTATCAAATACATTTTTTTATCTAATCGAAAAATAGCATAAGACATGGCATACGATGTAGTCGTTCTTGGTAGTGGTACCGGTGGATATCCTTCCGCAATCCGTGCAGCACAGCTGGGTTTTAAGGTAGCAATCATTGAAAAGGAGAATCTGGGTGGGGTTTGCCTTAACTGGGGATGTATCCCGACGAAGGCCCTGTTGAAGAGCGCCCAGGTAATGCAGGATATCCTACACGCCAAGGATTTCGGTATAGAAGCCAACGGAAGCGTCGACTTCCCGGCCGTCATCAAACGCAGCCGAGGCGTGGCAGACAAGATGAGCAAAGGCGTTCAGTTCCTGATGCGGAAAAATAAGATCGATGTGATCCTGGGTTATGGCAAACTCAAAGCAAAAGGCCAGATAGAAGTCACCGGCGCCGATGGGAAGACGCAGATCGTAGAAGGCAAACATATCATCGTCGCGACCGGCGCCCGCAGCCGTGAACTACCCAACCTCAAACAGGATGGCAAAAAGGTCATCGGCTACCGCGAAGCGATGACACCCGAGACAAAACCGAACAGCATCATCATCGTAGGCAGCGGCGCCATCGGCGTCGAATTCGCCTATTTCTACTATAGCATGGGCACAAAAGTGACCATCGTCGAGTTCCTCCCGCGTATCGTCCCCGTGGAAGACGAAGAGATCTCCAAAGAGCTCGAAAAGAACTATAAAAAATACGGCATCGAGATCCTCCTGAGCAGCGAGGTCACCAGTGTCGACACCAGCGGGAACGGCGTGAAGGCCAAGGTCAAGACCCCCACCGGCGAGATCACCCTCGAAGCCGACGTTCTCCTCAGCGCCGTAGGCATCTCCGCCAACCTCGAAAACATCGGGCTGGAAACCGTGGGCATAAAAACCGACAAAGGCAAGATCGTCGTCGACAAATTCTATCAGACCAACGTTCCCGGCTTCTATGCCGTAGGCGACTGCGTACCCGGCCAGGCCCTCGCGCACGTCTCCACGAAGGAAGGGATCATCTGTGTAGAAAATATTGCCTACATGGAGAAGAAATATGCGCACCAGCCGGAAGGACTGGATTATGGCAATATCCCCGGCTGCACCTATTGCACACCGGAGATCGCCTCCGTAGGCTTCACCGAAAAACAGGCCCGCGACGCCGGCTACGAGATCAAAGTCGGTAAATTCCCGCTCACCGCCTCCGGCAAAGCTACCGGCGTAAGCCACACGGAAGGTTTCGTAAAAGTCATCTTCGACGCTAAATACGGCGAATGGCTGGGTACGCACATGATCGGCTATAACGTCACCGAGATCATCGCCGAAACGGTCCTCGGCCGCAAACTGGAGACGACCTACCACGAAGTCCTCGATGCCGTTCACCCGCACCCGACGATCAGCGAAGCGGTAAAAGACGCCGTCGAAGCGGCATACGGCGAAGCGATCCACCTTTAATTTAATATGCCACCGCCCGGCAAACTTCGTTTGCCGGACATTATCGAAAAAAGAGGCCTCACTGGCCTCTTTTTTGTTATATTCGAGGTGAACTACTCATAAAAGCATGAACAGAGACCACGGCATCATCTATTTCATCCTCGGCCTGTATACGCTGATGATCAGCTGGCATTACAATCACAACTGGATCCTGTTGCTCATCCATTGGATCTTCTGGCCCATCTACCTCGTCTACGAGCTGCTCATCGGCCACCTCTCCCACGATCTGTGGAGAACGATCCCCCTGTCCTATTTTAAGTGATCATTTACGCTTTTCACAATCCAGGCTAAAGTAGCTGAACCGCACCGGCATGATTGCCGAACTGTCGACATATCCTTTAGTGGCAAACAAGCCGACATAATGAAAGTCCAGCGGCAGCTCATAACTCGCGATCTGCCGGAAAGAAGTGTTCGCAAGTATCCCATCGGCATAGAGGATGCGAAGCTGCTCCCCCTCCTTGACGATCCGCAGGGCCGAATATTCCAGATCCTTCATCAGCTCGGGGTTTCGACGCAAACTGTCTTCCAGAAAAAGTGGTACATGCGCGATCTCCTCCGGTTTGGCGCCCGCTCTGGAAACGATGGCCTGTAACAGGATCATCCCGCTCCGGGGATAGACTCCATTATAATCATTATACGCCAACGAGACCCGCAAGCTCCTGCTATCGAATCCCGTGTCCTCCGACAAAAGCACACCCGCCTGCTGCCAGTTCTGACGGGGGATAAAATGATCGAAATGCCATTCGAGGGTAAATGCAGTGCAGGGTAACCGCCTCAGCAACAGGTTACGCATTACCGGCTTGTGGATCGGGTCGGGCCAATTGTCGCCCTCCATTGTATATAAGGTAAGCCCCCGGTTCGAGTCGGCCCGTTTGCTCCAGTACACCGTATCCGGCGCCGAAACCCACCAATCCCTGGCCGCCAACGAATCCATCGACAATGAATGAAAATCATCCCGGAACGACTCCCCCATACCCGTCCGGAAAACCAACACCAGGCCCACGACCACCGCCACACCCACGATGCCCCCCGCGAACCACCAAACCCACGGCCTCGCCTGCGCCCACGGAATAGCAGGCCCCGCAGAACCCACAGACGCCAGCCGCTGCTCCGCTGACGATCCAACCGCAACCGCCCGACCCGCTACCCACCGCTCCCGGTACCCATACCAAAAAGGATAATGCCCCGCCTCCGCCTTCCGCTCCGGCTCCGTAGTATACGGCGCCCCCGCCACATACCGCGCCAACGTATCCAGCGTCGCCACGGAAGGGTTCTCCGACCTGCCAGGCGATCCGGCCAATAAAAAAGTTGAGTAGTTCTTGATGCTCTTCCACCCGATCACCAACCCCGTCGTCTCAAAGACCTTGTTATAAAAAAGCTTCGCCTCCGTCTCAGTGAGGGGCGACGCAACCGCATGACCAAAACATTTGAAACAAGCCTCCTGGAACAAGGCAGAAAAAGCTCCCAGGTCTATATCGTTCATCGTCATCAAAATAGGCCATTTCCGTCACATTCCCGTTACATTTCCGCGCCAATTCCGCCCGTCATAAAGCCCATCAGGGAACTTGCCCCCATGCAAAAGCTAATCATCATCTGGACCCTGGGCTGCCTGACCAGCGCCACAATCAACGCCCAGGACCTCCAGCTACACTACGACCTCCGTCATACGGTATCCCCCGGCGCCAACCCCAGCAATTTCCCGACGCTATATTTCAACTACTGGAAAATGCGGGACTCCGGCACTCACTGGATCAAACCCGGCGACTTCCTCCTAAAAACCGAAGCGGACATGCAGGGCGCCAGCGACAACATCGGCAAATTCTTTATCCAGGTAGGCCAGTCGTTCCGGGCCTGGACACCCAAGATCTTCCTGCAATTACAATATAGTGGGGGCGGCGGTATCACCCAGCCTACGGAATACAGCTATTATATCACCAACACCTACCAGGCGGGAGCCGAGATCCCCTTTCAATGGAAGGGCGCTTTTCTAACCACCGTCCTGGACTATAAATTAGTCGCCTATACCAAACCGACAAACGATCCTATCTTCACCCAATACTGGTATAAAGGATTCTTTTACTATAAGCTGGAATTCATCGGCGACTTCTCCATCTGGACCGAGAACAAGAACCATGGCGACGAAACCACGGCAGGCCTAAAGGGCAAACGCTTTTTCTTTTTCGCCGAACCGCAGCTTTGGTACAAACTCAACAAGATCTTCGCCCTAGGTTCAAAATTGAATTGCTATTACCATGTCAACATAATCGCCAATATCTGGCAGGCCTACCCCACCGTGGCCGTCCGGGTAAAGCTCTAGGAAAAATAATAATTTACCTTCGCATAGGGGTAAAGTGCAGCCGGGTTGTTATAGTATTAAAGAGGATTTGATCACGACCGCCGCCTATAAAGCTATCAATCAACCGCTAACCATGGAATGGGACGACGCCGGCATCATCCGGGCACTCAAAGCGAGGGATCAGCAGGTTTTCGGCGAGCTCTTTAAGACCTATTTTAAACAGCTCCGGAATTACGCCTTCTCTTTCGTTCAGGAACAAACACTCGCCGAAGATATCGTCCAAACCGTATTCTTGCGGCTGTGGGACAGGATCGAAGTATTGAATGTCGTAGATTCCGTCGCAGCCTATCTGTACAGGGCCGTTTACAACGAAAGCCTCAATGCCCTAAAACGTAGCAAGGTGCGAAGGTCACATCATTCCTGGCTCAACCGACATATGAAAGATCACACCGATGCCGCCAACAGACAACTGCAGCTCCGGGAGTTGGAAAAGCACCTGCATGCTGCCATCAACGCACTTCCGGAACAATGCCGGACCATCTTCCAGCTTAGCCGCTATGAAGAGCTTCGCTACCGGGACATCGGGTCGCGCCTCGGCATCTCCGTGAAGACCGTCGAGAACCAAATGGGAAAGGCCTTGAAACTCCTTCGGGCACGGTTGGTAGACTTCCTGCCGCTGTTGCTCCTCTATTTTATGAACCTGTAAAGTCATCGATTTGGATCAACACTACGATATACCGTTAGAAGACCTGCTCGTCAAATATCTCCTGCAGGAAGCGACCCCGGAGGAACGCCGCGCCGTGGACGAGTGGCTGACCGCGGACGCCGAACACCGGCAATATTACGACCAGCTCTATCTGATCTGGGAAAAAAGCCGCCGCCTCGTGATTGACGGGAGCCTGCCCGATGTCCCTGGCGAGGAAGAACAGGCCTGGCAAACCCTCAGACAAAAGATGCAAAAGCCGGTTCGCGACGCCGCGGTTCTCCGCACAGGAGCTCATAGCTTAAGGATCCGCACAATCCGCATCACTGCCGCCGCCGCCGCGATCCTACTCTTCTTTTTCTGGTGGCAACACACCACCCCAACCTGGCAATCGACCGCTTCGAACGATCACATCCGTATCGATACCCTGGCAGACGGCTCTATCGTGACGCTCAATAAACATTCCATCCTTTCCCAGCCGCCAACCTTCGCTACCGGCGCACGTACCGTGACCCTCGAAGGAGAAGCTTTTTTCAGCATAGCCGCCGATAAGGACCGCCCCTTCCGTATAAAGACCAACGGCATCACCATCACCGTGCTGGGTACTTCATTCAATGTCCGAACCGAAAACGGCAAGACGGCCATACTCGTGGAAACAGGGCAGATCGAAATCGAAAACCGCGAAAATCATATCCACATCGCAGCCGGCGAAACCATCACACTCGGACAAAACGATCCGTCGCCGGCAAAACAACCCGCCCGGACGATCCTGTATAAGTATTACCAACCCCGCGACTTCGTTTGCCGCGACACCCCGCTGGGTGCACTCGTCGACGCCCTCAACCAGGCATATGGTGACTCCATTACGATCAAAAACCCCGCGATCCGAAATTTACCGATCACGACAACTTTTCACGACGCCTCACTATCCCAGGTTCTCGACGTCATCCGAAAAACACTCAATATTACTGTACAGGATTCCTCGTCCCGCTATGTCCTGCAATAACCGACCGCCAATGAAGAAACATTTGCTGCTGACTTCCCTGCTTATCGTAGCGTTATCCCGCTGCACCATGGCGCAGACATCCATCCTCAATACGCCAATGGATCTCGAGTGCCATCAACAACATATCGGAAGGGTGCTGGAGGACATAGCTGCCAAAGGACATTTCTATTTCTCTTATTCCGGCGCCCTTTTCAACAAGGACTCCCTGGTGACGCTTTCACAGCAAACCAGAACCGTACGCGAGATCCTGGACCTCCTCTTCCACGGTAAGCTGCAATACCTCGAAGACGGTCGCTATCTGATCTTACTGCCCGCCGTAAATAAACCGGCCATGCAGTTTCTGGAAGACCGAAACTACCTGATCACGGGCGTTATCCTGGATCGACGAACGGGGATCCCCGTGAACCACGCGAGTGTGTACGACCCCAGGGAACTATCCGCCGCCATGAGCGGACAAGACGGCCGTTTCGTCATCCGTGTTAAAAACAAAGGCTGGCCACTACTCATCGCTGTTAGCAAAGATGCCTATGCCGACACCATCATCGAACTCCAGCCAGGTTCACCCCGCGAGCTCACCTTAAGCATCTCTCCCGACGCCTTCCTTCCGAAGGCGCTGTTGCTTTCTACCCCGTTGCACCGGTCCGGCGACACCATCCATATCGAAGGCGCGACCGACTCCATCGATCCAACGGTAAAAAACGGCATCCCCGCGGTCGAAGCCACCGGCTTCGGCAGATTGCTGCTCTCTTACCGGCTACGCATGCAGTCGCTTAACTTAAAAGGTATTTTTGTTCAACGCCCCGTCCAATTATCTCTCGCACCCGGCGCAAGCACCAATGGCCCGCTCAACTCCCAGGTGGTCAATAAATTTTCCCTCAATGCCGTCGGAGGCTATGCCGCGGGGCTCGATGGCGTGGAACTCGGCGGCGTCTTCAATATCGACAAGAAAAATATCACCGGTCTGCAGGCGGCAGGCGTCATCAATATTGTAGGCGGCTCCGTACATGGGGTACAACTCGCCGGTATTTGCAACGATGACCTCGATTCGGTAAACGGTGTACAGGCTGCCGGCCTCATAAACAGGGCCCGATATATCAAGGGATTGCAGATCGCCGAGCTTTATAACCACGCAGATACGGTCGACGGCATGCAATGGGCACCCTTCTTCAATCGCACCCATCATCTAAAAGGATTTCAGATCGGCCTGATCAACATCGCCGACACTTCGGAAGGCCTGAGCATCGGCCTGCTCAATTTCGTTCGCCACGGTCTCCACGAGCTCTCATTCTATGCCGATGAGCTCTCGCCATTCAATCTCGCCTTCCGCTCCGGAACATATAAATTATATGGAATCCTCTATGCCGGCATGAACCCCGACAGACAACGCCGGTCCTATTACTATGGCGGAGGCTTCGGCCATCAATTCCCCGTGAGCCACCACCTCGCTATCCGCTCAGAGATCACCTTCGGGACGCTCTCACCGCTTACCCTCCACCATTTGGACGAGGGCAACAGCACGATCCGGTTCAATGTCGACGCCCACTGGCAGATAACCAAAAAATTCGCTATCTCAGCGGGCCCGTCCTTCGATATATATTATATCGATCACCAATACTATGTCGATGGAAAACTCTATCAGCCTATCTCCTATGGCCCACCGGCCTCTCTCCGGGACAATGCCCGGGACTGGATAGGCTGGCACATCGCAATCGAGGTCTTTTGAAAAACAACCGGCAGTAGACCATGCCCGTCGCCCACGCCAGCGGCCCCAAAAGACGATCGAGCCGGCGACCTCACAGCAAATAAACCATGTCCATATGAAAATACTTCTCGAGTATCTTGTCACGGTGATCTTCCCCCTGGACGATCTTCACCTGCCGCTTGCCATTCTCCGTACGGACCAGCTTGTTGTTGATCAGGCTGATTCGCCCTTCGCGGGTAGGCAGTGTCACGATCAGGCTGCGACGGAAATGCGATTCGGGGGAAGTCTGATGGAACTCGTTCATGACATAGAAATCATTCAGCACCCGCGGGGTGGTGGTGAAAATATAGTCTATTTTGAAATCCTGTTTGGTAGTGCTCCATTTAGCTACTCCCAGATAGGACCGTCCATCCACCACTACCGGATCGATGATCTGATAGTAACTACGGCCGTCGCTCTGGATCTCGCCAGGAGCCAGGGCCAGGGGAGTGAGCGAAAAATCTCCATACCCCACATCTACCAGCCACTTGCGTCCATGCAATTCGACCAGCAACGCCATGTGCTCGAACTCCCGGCCATATTTGTTATTGCCGTGATGCAACCGGCCTCCGATCATGGTAACATTGAACCCGCAGTGCGTCAGAAGGTTATGAAAAAGTACGTTGAGCTCGTAGCAATATCCTCCTCTGTGGTCGCGGATGACCTTCTGGTATAAGAAATTGATCTGTAAATAAATGGGGATCTGATTGTGAATATCCAGGGTCTCGAAAGGGATAGCGAACACATGATTGGACTGCAATGCCCGCAATGTCGCCAAGTCCCTGTAGACCAAACCGTTGTAATTAATCCGTTTTAAATAACCGCTTATGTCCATGCTAGTAGAGTTTTTATCAATTCCAGTGTCTTTAGGTCAGTCTATTAGATCGGTCTATTTCTTCAGTCTATATGACACCTGGATCCTTTCCTTAGGTGTCCTACAATTCCTCTGCCATACTATTCGGCGATGCCGACGAGCCGCCACTTTTTAATGACAATCTCAGAAGGAAACGTGCTGCAAAAGTTTACCGGCGCGGAAAAAATTAGCGTATGAAAAAGCCACTCTTGCAACCGCGTATTAAATAAATGTTAAAACAAAATCGCTTGAGAAAAGTTCGCAAGGGCTTAATTTTAATAAACGGTTGTTTTTAAAAACTTCAAAACCAAACTTTCATGCGTTACTTTCCCGGGAAGATTTTCCCCATCCTCCTCAGCCTCCTGCTCACCGGGGGCGCCTTACGCTCGTTTGCCCAACCCATCACCGGGCAACAGATCAGAGAACAGTTTATTGCCGACTGGGAGCGGGCAAAAGCCTATACGCTCGATTACCTCAACACGATGCCCTCCGACAAATATTCTTTCAGACCCGTAGACAGCATCCGCAGCTTCGCCGGCCAGATGCTCCACCTGGCCAGCGGGAATATCGGCCTGATCATGGCCGCTACGGGTGCAAAGATCGACTGGCCCGGTCGTGGCCTCGAGAACAGCCCTACCGCTCAAAACAAAGATTCTGTCGTATGGTACGTGACCCGCAGCTACGACTACGCCCTCGAAAGCATAAAGGCGCTCGATCCCGGTAAATATGCGGAGATGGTCGGCGATGCTAACCGCAAAGCCATGCGTTATACCCTGCTCCTGAAAGCCTTCGAACACCAGACCCATCATCGGGGCCAAACGACGATCTATATCAGGCTTCAGAGCATCCGCCCACCTAACGAGCGGTTGTTCTAGCGACTGCCGCCCCGGCGAGACTACGCAGCCGCGGCACCGATCCACGAGGTTCCACTATAAGGCCCCGTGCCGCCCGACAACCAACCCGACGTCGCCGCCCTCCGGCGCGACCGACTATTTTAATTTGGCCCGCTCATATTGCAGCGGCCAGTGGATATCTTTATTTCGTAACTCGTCGGCCGCATGCAACGGGAAATAAGGATCGCGCAGCATCTGCCGGGCCATGAACACCATATCTGCCTGACCGCTCACCAGGATCGACTCCGCCTGAACGGCATCGGTGATGACACCTACCGTGGCCGTCAATATACCCGTAGCCTCCCGGACGCGCTGGGAAAAACTAACCTGGTACCCCGGGCCCACCGGTATTTTTTGATACGGCACGAGACCGCCGGAAGAACAATCGATCGCATCTACCTCCATTCCCTTGAGCACACCAGCCAGCCGGATGCTTTCCTCGGGATTCCAGCCGCCTTCGGCCCAATCGGTCGCGGAAATTCGCACAAACAGCGGATAACCCGGAGGCCAGGCACTCCGCACCGCCGCCACCACCTCCGTCAACAGCCTCACGCGGTTCTCGAATGAACCACCATATGCATCCGTCCGATGATTGCTTAGCGGACTTAAAAATTCATGCAGAAGATACCCGTGAGCACTATGGATCTCTACGACCTTGAACCCTGCCAGCATCGCCCGCCGCGCCGCCGCCTTGAAATCATCGACGACTTTACGGATATCCTCCACCGTCATCTCGACGGGCAGCCCATAATGTTTATCAAACGGGATGGCGCTCGGCGCGACGATACGCCAGCCGCCTGCCTCCTCAGGCACCAGTCCGCCCCCGTTCCACGGCTCTTTGACACTCGCCTTTCGCCCGGCATGCGCGAGTTGGATACCGATCTCGCTGCCCTGCGCCCGAACGAATTTCACGATACGCCGTAGCCCCGCGATGTGCTCGTCCTTCCAGATCCCCAGATCGGCCGGCGAGATGCGCCCTTCCGGCGATACCGCTGTCGCTTCGGTAAAGATCAGCCCCGCGCCGCCTACGGCCCGGCTTCCCAGATGGACCAGATGCCAGTCGTCCGACATCCCATCGTGCGCCGAATATTGACACATCGGAGACACTACAATACGATTGCCAAAAACGATATCTCTTATTTGTAGGGGGGTAAACAGTTTGCTCATATTACCTGCGAAGATCATAAATTTAGACATAATTTTGTCCTTCCATGTTCATCGCCCGCAGGTCTCTCCCCGTTCTCTTTATCATGGCTGTCCTGCTGACGGCCGCAAAACCGTTGTCGATGCAAAAAACCGACCCTTTTACCCCTCCCTGCGTCACAGCCACCGACCCCGTAAAGGCCCATAACGCAACCGCTCATTCAGCAACCACCGACCCCGTAATCGGCGCCCCAACGATCAGCCCTGCGCCAGCCGATCCCGCAAACGACCCCGCAACGGCAATCCCCACAACCGCCGATAACGAAGTCCTGGTCGCCGCCGCCGCGGATCTGCGATTCGCCATGGATACGCTCGTCGCCCTGTTTTCACACGACAACCCGGGCATCACGATCAAAGTCACTTATGGCTCCTCCGGGAATTTCTTCGAGCAGATCAAAAACGGCGCCCCTTTCGACCTCTTCTTCTCGGCCGACGTCGACTACCCCAGACAGTTAAAAGAACAACAGCTGGCCCTCTCCGAGGTTCATGTATATGGCACCGGCCAACTCGTCCTTTGGAGCAAGACACTCGACCCCACCGTGCAGCAAATGAATACCCTCCTCGATCCTGCCGTTACCAAAATAGCTATCGCCAACCCCGCCCATGCTCCCTATGGCAAACGGGCAGAGGAGACGCTTCAATACTATAAGCTTTATGATAAAGTAAAAGACCATCTGGTGATCGGCGAGAATATCGCCCAAACGGCACAATATGCGCAAACTGGCGCCGCTCAGGTGGGGATCATAGCGCTTTCCCTCGCCCTGTCTCCGACGATGCAACAGGCCGGCGGAAAATACTGGCTCATCCCCGCCGCCGCACATCAACCCCTGCTGCAAGGCTTTGTGCTGCTGCCGCACGCAAAGGGTAACCCGGGTGCGGAGAAATTCGCCGGTTTCTGCGGCTCCGCGATAGCCAGGACCACCCTGCACCGCTATGGCTTCGGCGAACCGCAATAGCGCAGACGCAACCGCAATAACACCAGACGCAACCGCAATAACACCAGACGCAACCACAATAATCCCAGACCCGCACCGCAATAGACAACACGCGAACGGCGACGACCCACCGCCCCAGCGCGAATAAAAATAAATGCATGATCGACTGGCTTCCCCTATGGCTGAGTTTGAAACTGGCCTTCGTCACAATGGTCATCCTCCTTGTCATCGGCATCCCCCTCGCCTGGTGGCTGGCCCATAGCCGTCGCCGCTGGACCGTCGTCGTCGAAGCGTTGGTGAGCCTGCCCATGGTCCTTCCTCCATCCGTACTGGGTTTCTATCTGTTGCTGGCCTTCAGCCCTGCGGCCCCCTTCGGCGGGTGGCTGGACCGCGTATTCAACATCCAGCTGGTCTTTAGTTTTCCTGGTCTTATCGTGGCTTCACTGTTCTACAGCCTGCCATTCATGGTCAACCCGTTGCTGGCTGGTTTCAAAAACCTGCCCCCGCACCTGCTGGAAGCCTCGCGCACGCTGGGTAAATCGGATTGGACGACGCTCTGGCGTATTTTCCTGCCCAATATCCGGGCATCCGTGGTCACCGGCGCGGTCCTCAGCTTCGCCCATACCATCGGGGAGTTTGGCGTCGTGATGATGATCGGCGGCAGCATACCCGGACGTACACGAGTGGCATCCGTCGCCATCTACGACGAACAACAATCCGGCAACTACGCCCTCGCCAACCGTTATGCGCTTACGCTCCTCGTCTTTTCGTTTTTGATCCTCGTGGTCGTCTATAGCGTGAATAGACACTTTGGCAAATCCAAAACTATCCTATGATATCCGACCAACCGCCACAGCCCGGGCAGTCCCACCAGTCCTCAGCGACCGGCCAGCCGCCACAGCCCGACCAGCCCCGGCCGACGGCGCCGCCCTATCTCACTTTCCGCGCCACCCGGATGCTCCACACAGCACAGGGACCACAACTGCTCGACATCGGTTTCGAGCTCCAGGAGGGACGAACCCTCGCCATCTACGGCCCCTCCGGAGCCGGCAAGACCACCCTCCTGCGTATCCTCGCCGGCCTCACACCCGCCGCCAGCGGCCATATACGGATCGGCGACGAGACCTGGCTCGACACCGGCAAACATATCGACCTGCCCACCCGCCACCGCTCCATTGGCTTGGTATTCCAGGACTTTGCCCTCTTCCCGAATCTCACCGTCCGCGAACAGCTGGGATATGCGCTGCCCTCCCTAAAACGCAAAACGGGCCTAACGCCCGAAGCACCTGGATCGCCTGTAACACCCGGGCCAGCGGCATCGCCCGAAACACACGAATCGGCCGAAACACCCAAAGACCAGCGGCTATTCGTCGACGAACTCCTCGCCCTCATGGAGCTCGAAGCCCTGCAACACCACCGCCCCGCACTGCTATCCGGCGGGCAACAACAACGCGTCGCCATCGCCCGCGCCATCGCGCGACGCCCGCGTCTTCTGCTCCTTGACGAGCCCCTTTCCGCTCTCGACGACGAGATACGACACAAACTACAGGAAGAATTGCCGAAAGTGCAGCGGCACTACCACCTCACCACCCTGCTGGTAAGCCATCAGCTGTCGGAGATCTTTCGGCTGGCCCATGAGGTTATTCAACTGGAACAAGGCCGTATCACACGCCAGGGGTCTCCCGAAAATGTCTTTGCACAACACACCGGCGCATCGGTGAATATCACCGGCGCCATCATGGATCTCGCGTTTGACGGTGAAAGGGTTATCATCCGCGTCAACTGCGGCGGCGCCATCATCCCGCTCACCCTCTCCGCCGCCGAAGCCGCGCCCCTCCGGCCCGGCCAGACAGTCACCGTTTCTTCTACCCTGCTGGACCCGCGGCTTTTAGCCAACGACGGCGCTTGAGCCAGACTTTCAGCTAACGAAGGCGCCACCCGAGCCCGCCCACGGCGAGACCCGCCATGCATGCGAAATCCGAGCCCGCATTCGCGCGAAGCCTAGTCCCAAAATCCCTGCGCCCTCACCTGGCTTCCGGCAAACCCCTTGCGACGCATTTGCCGCCGAAGCTCGACCACACCCGGGATATACCCGGCCAGGTAAAATACGGTGTCGCCATGCTCCCGGACATCCAGCGCATCGACCCAACCGGCCAGTTCCCGGTAGTCGCTGTCCTCGTTCTTTCGTAAGGCGGCAAGGTCCCAGCCATGAAAATAATCGTGAAATTCCGTCTGATGATGTGGCTCGGTGAGCAAGATGGCCCCGCCGATCACGGCTCCCGGTTTGGCCAGCTGCTGTAAGGCCAGAAAATGCCCGATGGTCGTCTCATCGCCCAAAAAACACATCCGGCTGGTCACGGGATGATGATGCGATGACTCCGGCTTCCGATAGGAAAGCTGGTCACCCGGACGCAACGACCTGGCCCAGCGACTGCCCGGACCGTCATGGGCTACATGGATCAGGAGCGTACAGGTATGCGTTTCCGCATCCCAGCCGCTGGGAGTATAGTCACGGTAGGAAAGGACACCCACCTTGCATTTGATGTGTTGCGCACTGGTCCACCTGCTCATATCGCATTCCGGCATATGCAGGTCGATCTCCAGTATCGAATTCGGTTCCCACGCCCTGACGGCCAACACCGTAGCCGTCCTGAAGAAGGTCGTCTCGGCAAAGGCAATAGCTTTTTCTGTCAGTTTATTCATGTTGCAAAGGAATACCAAACCCGGGTGGGAAAAAAGGGCAAAAGGCCGGGAATGATTGGACTTCCCGTGGTACACCCGCGTTCGCCGCACTGGGCTACTGCCCCCCATATTCGGTCCGGAACTGCCCGGGCGTCTTGCCCACCATCTTCTTGAACAAACGGGAAAAATACGTATGATCCTCATAGCCCAACTCATGCGCGATCTCCTTGACGCTGCATTGGCCGTAGTATAAAAGGCGCTTCGCCTCCAACGCGATCTGCTTTTGTATCCAATACCCTACATTGAATCCTGTGGCCTCTTTTACCGCCTCGTTGAAATATGAAGGAGAAAGATGCAATGCGGCGGCATATTCCCCGGGGCTCTTCAAGGTCTTGAACTCCCTGGCGAGCAGCCTCCTGAATTCGCGGGTAATATGCTGTGCCCGGGTGACGCCGCCCGTGGCCACCGCCTGCCGGGCAACATAAAGTTCCGTTACCATGGCCGTAAAAGAGGCGATCAACGAATAGATGGCATGCCGCAGATAAACAGTGGTTGCCCGTTGCTGCAAGGCCTCGACAAGGTCCAGACATTGGTTCAGCTCCACCATACCCCTGGCTCCGATGTACAGTGGCCGCTTCGAGACCAGCGGATCCTCCAACACGGTCTTGAAGGTCTCCGGCACCAGACCCGCGTCCAGCGCCAGGAACCAGCCCGAAACCTCCTCTTCAATAGAATAATAGCCATGGACCGCACCGGGAAAGACACTCATGATCGTATTGTCCTCGAGACTGTAAAGCTCGAAATCATTTGTCATGCGGCTCTTCCCGCTTTCGTGCAGAATAAAGATATAATGATCATCCCGATGTAAACCCTTAGCAAGGGTATCCGCATCCTCCTTGTCGAAGCCAAAGATCCGTTCCAGCTGAAATCCCTGGTCGGTGGACTCTTCGAGCCGATGCACTGGTATTATATCCCGCTTCGTTTGCATCAGACAAAAATAAAATATTCTATTTTTACAGCTTAATTTCATTTATGACGCAGCTGTCCGTATGGGAAAAGGAAAGTTTTTTTTGCACCGGCCGATATCATTATTGCGGGAAGCGGACTGGTAGGTCTATGGAGCGCCTACTATCTTAAGAAAAAAGCACCCAATCTTAGCATCACGATCGTGGAACGTGGCCTCATCCCCACCGGCGCCAGCACCCGTAACGCAGGATTCGCCTGTTTCGGCACGTTGTCGGAAATGATCGCCGGCGTCAAGGAGATCGGCGAAGATCAAATGCTCGAACTAACGGAACTTCGCTACAAGGGGCTACGCAAGATCGGGAAAGTATTTAGCGATAAGGAAATAGGGCTGGAACGCAAAGGCGGGTATGAGCTCATCGCCGGCGCAGACAATAATGAGCTACGTTCGCAGATCGATAGCTTCAACCGTCTCCTGAAAAAGATCACCGGCCATCAGAAGATCTTTCGGTTGCAAAACGAGAAGCTCGGCGCCTTCGGTTTCGCCGGCATACAACATCTCATCGGTAACGCCCTGGAAGCGCAGCTGCACTCGGGAAAACTCTGCCAGGCGCTCCTGCGTCTCGTCCAGTCCATGGGTGTAACCGTGCTCAACAACATGGAGATCACCGGCTACGAAAAGGTCCATGGCCAGGTGTTGCTGCATACCCACGAGGCTCCATCTCTGCTCTCGTCGCAGCTGCTGGTAGCTACCAATGCCTTCGCGCGACAGCTGTTGCCGCAGCTGGATGTAACGCCGGCCCGCGGCCAGATCATCGTGACGAGCCCCATCGAGAACCTGCCCTTCCGGGGCGCCTTTCATTTCGACGAAGGATTCTATTATTTTCGTAACCTCGGCGACAGGGTCCTGCTTGGCGGAGCACGCAACAAAGTCTTCGAAGCCGAAATGACCTCGGAGATGGACGTCTCTACTCCGATCCAGGAAGAGTTGGAACGTTTTCTGCGCGAAGTGGTGCTACCCGGCCGACATTATACCATCGAACACCGGTGGAGCGGTATCATGGGTATGGGAGGCGAAAAAATGCCGATTCTCCGCGCGGTGAACGACCACGTCTTCTGCGCCGTGCGCATGAGCGGAATGGGTGTGGCCCTAGCCCCCGTCGTCGGCGAAAAGATCGCGTCACTAATGACTTCTACAACTTAACGAATTTGAGACTTTGCTGGCTTCCGCTATTGCCTATGCGGATAAAGTACATCCCTCCGGCCAGCCCCGCGACATTGATCTGGGTAGTAATCTGCGTGACCCGCGTGGCCATGACCATTTGGCCCACCTGGTTATATACCTCCATGAGCGAACCGATCTGGGAGGCATCCGTGAGACTCACGGAGACAATGCTATATGCGGGATTCGGGTATAAACTGGCCAAAGACACCTGAACGGCAGTGCTTGCCGCAGTTGCAGGTTCACCCGGAGGGGCCGTTGCAGCCGGGCTCGACAACACCGGATACCGGGCCCCTCCCGGCTCGAACAGCGTCATCATCCTGGCCCGCTGCCCATTGGTGAACATATGCATGCCGACATCGTCGGTGAAGTCCATATAGTTCATATACATATTACCATTGGGCGTATTGTCGCAGGAAATGATGATCCCGCTGGGATTGCCATAGGTGGGTGCCGACTGCGGCGGCGTATCGGCGACCTGGTCGTTGCCGCAATAAGCATCGCCCCAGGTATGGATCAGATTGAACCAATGACCGATCTCATGCGTACATGTGCGGCCAAGGTTGAACGGCGCCTGCGCCGTCCCCATCGTACCAAAAGCGGTATACTGAACGACTACCCCATCTACGTCCTTGGGACCCCCCACTATACTGCTGTATCCCAATGTACCGGCGGTGAGATTGCAGACATAGATGTTGAGATATTGATCCGCGTTCCAGGGATCATCGCCGCCCGTGGCGGAAGATTTCATGTCGTCATTGATGGAAAAAGCGGTGACCTCCGTATGTTTCCGGACGATACCCGTGGTGGTGTTGCCGTTAGTATCGATACCGGCCAGGATAAAATTAAGCCCGATGTTGGCCGCCAGCGCCTTGAAATACGAGGGGATGTTGGCCGTATCCGGGTTGAGTTTTTGATAGTCTCTATTCAAAACAGCGATCTGCGACTCGATTTGCGCATCGCTGATATTCTCGGAGTTGGAGTTGTAGATCACATGCACGACCACGGGGATGGTGATCAGCGACGGAGCCGAAGAAGCCGTCGCGGTAGTCACTCCCGCAACGCCCACGGTGGACGGAGGCTGATGCTGACGAGTGAAGGACTCTATCTCAGCCAGCCGTGTGGCCAGCTCAGGGTGGGCGTTTAACTGCTGTTGACGGTACAATAAAGTACCGCAACCGGTCTGGGACCAGCCTGGCAAGGCAATCAGTAAACACCCCAGTAAGGGTAAAAAATACTTGGACATACGATCTCTTGGTTGATCGGTCCATCATAGGAATCAAGAAATATATCACCCGTCTGTCCTCAACGAGCAGACGATGTTGGAACAAAAAAAAGAAAGCGCCGCGTCAGAAAAGACGGAGCGGACGAAAGAATAATGGACTGGCTTTCAGGAAGGATACGTGCCTCTGTAGAAATATCACCCTTAAGAAGAGAATTGTGTGGTGTGGTGCAGGGGGGTGGTACTCAGACGGTAATGCGCTGTAAAACAATACATTTTTTTCCACAAATGCAAGCTTTTTCGACATTTTTTGCCCTTATTTTTGCTAATATGCCTATCTCAGTTCACCATTCGGTCCCTTTCCTCCTGACCTTGTCCCTGCTGGCAGCCTGCAATGGTCACGACAAAACCGCCGACGCCGGAACCATCCCGGATAACGCACCCCCAACCCTCAATTTTACCGTTGTAAAAACCTATCCCCACGATACCAGCGCCTACACCGAAGGTTTTCTCTTTCACGATGGGGACCTCTACGAAAGCACCGGAACAGAAGCAGCAAGCATGCCAGGCCGCCGGTCCCTGTTTGGCACGGTGGACCTGACCACGGGCAAGATCACTCCAAAGGCCCAGTTAGACCGCGAAAAATACTTCGGAGAAGGCATCGTCTTCCTCCATGGCAAGGTCTATGAGCTCACCTATACCACGAAGACCGGCTTCATCTACGACGCCAAAACATTCAATAAACTGGGGGAATTCACCTTCCCTATGAAGGAAGGCTGGGGCATGACGACAGATGGCAAATACCTCATTATGAGCGATGGAACCAGCAACATCGACTATTTCGATCCCGATTCCACTCACCCCGAACAGGTAAAGATCGTTTATGACGACAGCACTACCGCCACAAAAACCCTCCCCTCCTTCCGCCTCGCCAGAGTGCTGGGCGTCACCGACAATAATGGCCCCGTTTCGAATATCAACGAGCTCGAACTGATCAAAGGCTATCTCTACGCCAACCAGTGGCTGACGAATTATATCCTCAAGATCGATCCCGAAAGTGGGAAAGTGGTGGGACGGCTAAAAATGGACAGCCTCGTGACCGACGCCAGAAACAAATTCAGCGAAGCCGAATCGCTCAACGGCATCGCCTATGACTCCACTACCGGCAAAATACTGGTGACGGGCAAACTGTGGCCCACGATCTACGAGATCAAATTCCCGTTGTGATCCCCACCCATAGCTCTTTTCTCCTAATTATTTATTTTTCAATCAATTAGCAAATATCTATTTTAAATTATTTGCAGAAATTCATCCAACAACAGCTAGAAGAGACTTTTAAAGACAGGGAATCTTTCACAAAAGAGGAACTGGAGCACTTCTTTAAGCGCCATGAACCGGATCTTAACGAACATACTTTCTATTCAAGAATACGCGCACTTAAAATCAAAAATGTTATCACGCAATTGAATCGAAATGTATATACGCTTTCCTCAAAAAAAGAATTCATTCCGGATATTGATAAGAACCTTGCCGAACTAGGGTTGCTCATTATGGATTTTTTTTGGCGGCAGGAACCTTATTGCATTTGGGATAGCAACTGGATTAACCAATTTTCACAGCATCAGGCAGTAAAGAATATTCATATAGTTGAGGCAGACAAGGTCGAGCTCTTATCACTCTTTAGTTTTCTCAAAGATAAGGGATGGGAAAATGCATTCCTGAAGCCGGATAAGGACATGTTATACCTGTATGCACGGGAAAATGAAGTGCCCGTTGTAATAAAACCGCTTGTTAGCCGGTCGCCCTTGATGACAAAACAATACAATTCCCAAAAGCTGTCCATCCCCTCGTTGGAGAAAATACTAGTAGATATTTACACCGACGTGTTCATCTTTGCCAATATTCAGGGGGCCGAATTGGAAACGATCTTTGAAAAAGCCATCAGCCGGTACGCGGTCAATTTTACCACGCTTTTGGCCTATGCCCGCAGGAGGAACAAAGAAGAACAGATCAAATTATATCTGAAAACACACTTTGCACATCTGGTAAACTCAGTCATATGATAAAAGCCCATTGTTTTGAAAAACCATGGATTGATGCTTTTAAAGCGCAGGAGAAATATCGCCGGCTTAATCCCCCTGTTCTTGAAAAGATGATCAATGCGCTTTACTTGTTGCAATTGCTAAAAAAAAGCGATTGTCAATTCATCTTTAAAGGTGGGACAAGCCTCATACTGATCTTGAAAACGGCCAGGCGATTTTCAGTGGATATTGACATAATAACTCACCATTCAAAAGGGGAAATTGAAGCCTGCCTTCAAAAGATAGTAGATATATCCAATTTTACAAGTTGGCACCTGGATGAGCGCCGGAGTTACAAAGGTGGCATTCCTAAAGCGCATTATGAGTTGGAGTACCTTTCGAACATCAATAGGGATGCAGGCTATATCCAGTTGGATATTTTATTCGAAGATTCGCACTATCCTAAAACGATGGAAAAACAAATTACAAGTCCGTGGATAGAAACGGAAGAGCTCATAATGGTGACGGTGCCCACTGTGGAATCTATTATTGGGGATAAACTGACGGCCTTTGCCCCAAACACAACAGGAATACCGTTTGGAAAGGCAAGGAGACGGAGATCATTAAACAACTTTATGACATTGGCCATCTTTTTGATGAGGCCGGGGATATGGAAGAGATCCACTCGAGTTTTCACGCCTTTGTTGTCCAGGAAATTAAATATAGGCAGCTTGATATGATAGCAAAGGATGTATTATGGGACATAATAAAAACTGGCAAACTAATAGCCGTCGGGGCCAGATTAAAGGCGTCAAATCAGCCGGAAAGGGGTAACTATGATTTGCTTATGAAAGGCATCACAGCATTCGAAAGCTTTTTGATAGAAGGACATTTTCGCATTGATGACTCGATTCTGGCAGGCGCAAAGGCAAGTTACCTGGCCGCCAACATATTGTCGGAAAATAAAAGCCATTTGGACAAGTATGCAGGCCAAAGTATTGAAGATCTGGACATAACGAATACTGACTGGAATGCCTTGAATAAGCTTAAACGTACGCCGGATGCTTATTTTTATTGGTACAAGACATTGGCGCTACTGAATCTGGCAAAATAGAGCCCCTGTCGAACCCCGCCGGAAAGACCGCAGTCGGAAATTTCTATTTCCCAATAACATACGTCAAACTACTGCAATGCGACTTATTGACGAAGGCCTTCATATTGGACAATACCCCAATAAACCCCGACCGAATGGCATTCCCCCGGCCCTGATTCCGGTATTTCTCACTCAGCATGGAAATATAAATACTGTCATACCACATCGGCGAGCTGAACTGTAACTGCAACCCATGTTGCGTCAACAGCCGCTCCATGGCATCCGGTGAAAAATGATAGAGATGCCGCGGGACATCGTATGCCGCCCACATCTCCTTGTAGACCCTGGCATCATAAGAAGTATAGTTGGGGACCGCGATGAAGATACGCCCATGCCGCCGAACCAGCGACTTCAGCCGCTCCATATAGGGATGAAGATCGTGGACGTGTTCCAGAACATGCCATAGCGTGATGGCATCGAAACTATCCGCGGGAAGGTTGAACAACTGATCCATTCCCAACAACTCCACCTTGTGATCGGTACGCGCTACAGCCCGGGCGCTATCATCGGGCTCCAAACCCGTCACCTCCCAACCCTGTTCCTGCATATACCCCGCAAAGGCCCCGGTGCCGGCGCCGATGTCCAGCAACCGCCCCTTCCGAAGACGGGTAGTTCCGTGGATCAGCCGATACTTGTCGTTGAGCGTCTGTCGCCTCACCATATGATAGAGCCGGTTGACAAGCCCCTCGTTGGTATTGCTGTGCGAGATATAATTTTCGGATTTGTAATAGGGGCCTATGGACGCGGCATCCGGGATATCCTGGGTGAACCGAAGGGTGCATTGCCCGCATTGCCAGATGGCAAAAGACTCATGCGACACCGTATGATCTTCGGCAGTTAGCGCCGTCGACAGTTGATCAGAACCACAATTGGGACAAAGAGTGTAATGTATAAGGGGCACCTCAGAATTTGTTTTGATTACCGGGAGAGAACCCGTGAGAGTAGAAATACCAACCTAAAAAAGCCAGGGCAAGTACCGCCAGGACGAGGGCGATGACCCACCACGACAACCGCCTGCGCCCACGCGCATTGTCATGCAGCCATTCATTCATTTCACCGCTGGTACGCTCCCGGTCCCCAACCACCAGGTTGTGTTGCGCATCCTGCCGGCTCACCCGCATGGCAGGAGCCGGCTGAAGAAAAAGCAAAGGCGCCGGGGCCTGCTCGAATAACACCCCGCCGGAGCCGTCCTTTTTGAGCACGCCTACACCATCCCAGTCCACCTGCTCTTCGGCCCGTATACGATTGCGCAGCTCAAAGGAAAATTCATTATACCATTTAATAGCCTCATAATCAAGGATATTACGTTGGTTCGCGATATAAGCGAAAAATTCCTTGTCCGGAGCATCGAAATATTTGTCAAAACGGAATTGATAGGCCGGCGGCTGCATGGTACGCTCAGCCACATCCACATTAGCGGGCATGGTTTCCAGATAGATCGTCCCCAAACCTGGGATACTGATCGATCTGTGTTGAAATAAATAGGCGTTCAGGACCTGCCACATAGCGCGAATGTAAATAATTTCATCCACTTATTTCTGCCCAAAAGAGAATACTACCCCCACCAAAAAATTGAAGCCGTATACCTGGTATTGGTTCCAACGCTCGTATTTATTGTTGAAGATATTATTGATCTGGAACCAGAGGTTCACCGGTTTGGCGATCTTATATTCTACCCCCGCATTGGCGTCGGTGCCCCGGCCGCCCCTATGCGAAGACCCGTCGGTCCACAAATACTCCGCCCCCTGAAACGTGTACAGATCGGCCTTGGCCCAGAAATCTTTAAACGCCTGCCATTTGAGATGCGCATTGAACTCCACGGGCAATAATCCCCAGGGCTCGGCCCAGGTCTTCTGATCATGGAACGACAATCCATTGATGCTGCCCGTTACCTCGAACACATCGCCCTGCAGATAGCTCACTTCCCCATGGAACTGCGCCGCCTGCATCGACGACTCATATCGGATCACAAAGTCCTTTCCCGCATTCGCATAGTCATTGACGAACAACGGCAGATTCTTATACGTCAGGATGCCCACCTTGGCAGCGTAGGCGAAATGCGCGCCAATCGATCCTTTGAATCCGCCATAGATCTCCTGCATCCGCGTATTCTCGAGAGAATCCGGCTGTGCCAGAAAGGGATTGATGGATTCGAACCGCTCATACGATCCCTTATCATAATAACCGATGAAACCGGCCTGAAGCGTAAACCGCTGGTCGTTGGTCGAGATATCCGCAAGGAAATTGGGCAGCAGATAAAATTGTTTGTTGTTCCACGAAGGCGTAACGGCCGCCTGTAAAAAGAAATTCAACGTCTTGACCAAAAACGCAGGGTTCACATAATAGATGTTGTTGTTCTGCGCGCCGGTACCGGAAGGCCAATTGTAATGCGTAAGATCGGCCGTTACTCCCAGGTCGAACGCGAATTCCTTGCCCAGAAGCTTCTCCAGCGGCAGATTCACCACCGTATTGGCCTCATCACCCTTGGGATTGTGATTATCCGTAAAATAAGAGACCTTGAAGTTAGGATGATAGATCAGTCCGTATTCCGTAGGCACCGTATTATGCAACGAAATATTTCCGTTGACAGTCAAAAAATTTTGCTTCAACTGATCGCCGGTGAATTTCAATGTGTCGGGCTGATACCCGTACAGATAATAATTGTCCGCCTTGAACCCTACCCCACCGTTCCATTCCAGATTATTGGAAGTTTTGAATGTCCCCGTGGCCTTTACATCCGTCATCATGTTCTGTTGGAACGGCAGGGAGCCGCTCGAGTGGAGCTCGTTGGCAAAGAGATTGATAAAAGTTGTCTTCCCATCCCCAAAACTAAACCCGGTGCGCACATACGGAATATCGATATTACCCGCGCCTATCTTTATATAGTCGTAATTCTCCCAGGGGTTCATCGTATCCCGTTGCAACGCCACCGGCATCATTTCCCCGGGCTGATAGTTCAGAAATAGAAATTGCGCCGGGATGTTATAGCTCAACCGTGGCCGCGAAGTGTCCAACGCCGGCGGCGCCGCGCTGAAGTTGATCTTCACAGCATCCCTCAACACAGGTTTAAAAGAAGAGGTGATATCGATGGTCTTCCGCTTGGTCGTATCCTGCGCGTATAGTCCCATGCTGATACAGCATAAACCAACCACCAGGGGAAAAAATATGTTGTTTTTCATGACTTTAATTCGAAGAAGTATCTACTTTACTGCCTTTGTTTTCTTCTGCTGTCACCTGCGCCAGCTTCTGCTGAGCCTGTAAACGCAGGTCTTCTATCTTCGCATTCTCTACAATACTTTGATATGTGGCCTTGGCGTTGAAATAATCTTTTTCGGCAAAATAAATATCGCCCAGCAACAAATACGATTTCGTCACCCATTCTTCATAGGAGCCGGACTTATTGATGACCTCGAAGGCCGCCTTCTCCGCATCTTTACGCTGATTCTCCTTGAAAAGACAATCGGCGATCTGGTACCGGGCCTCGGCGCCATAGGCGGATTTGGTCAACCCGGCCGCCGTCCGGAAATATTGCAACGCCTCTTCGCATTTATTATCGGCCTTGAATGAATTGGCGACCGCCATATTCGCCAGCACCCGATCGTCGGTGCTGATCCCTTTTTCGTTCAGCAGGTCCTTGGCATTGGCAACGGCGTCGGGCCAATGCTGCAATTGGTATTGACTACGCAGCAAACCGCGCATCGCCTCCAGCTTGTTCTCGGCGTTGGAAGCAAAATCCTTTAGCTTGCCATAATATTTCTCCGCATTCGCATAATCCTTCAAATTGAAGAAATAAAGGCGGGCCGCCTGCAGC
>Ga0206822_1020_pt2 | contig 48952 bp, 43 predicted proteins | sample Alteio_BWOrgCont_83_FD_152913 | JGI IMG/M metagenome (GOLD analysis project Ga0206822, IMG submission 152913) | Enriched cells from forest soil in Barre Woods Harvard Forest LTER site, Petersham, Massachusetts, United States -... | ecosystem: Environmental > Terrestrial > Soil > Temperate forest >... | reverse complement strand
GTGCGTAATATCGCGAAAGTGGCAACCGCCATCAGCGCCGGCGATTTGACGCAAAAGATTACCGTCGAAGCCCAGGGCGAAGTATTGCAGTTAAAAGAAACGCTCAATAAGATGGTCGATGATCTCAATCGCTTGGCCAGTGAAGTTTCCCGTGTCGCCCAGGTAGCCGGTCGAGAAGGCCGACTGGACGAGCGCGCCAAGGTGGAAGGCGTGGGCGGTAGCTGGAAAGACATCGTCGATACACTGAATAACTTAATTAACTCCATTGCAACGCCGGTGCAAGAAGTGATTCGTCTCGCCGTCGCATTGTCGCAGGGCGACGTCTCGCAGCGTGTTTCAATCGAAACGCAAGGCGACATCAAGACCTTGTCGGACGCCTTAAATAAATCATTCGATGATTTGGGCGCTTTGATTCGCTTGGCGACGGACAGTTCAATGAAGGTGTCAAACGCCTCTGGGCAATTGGCGAAGTCTTCGCAGGAAGTGAACCGAACGCTCTCGCAAGCGGCGACCACCACGCAGCAAATTGCCATTGGTGCTAAAGACCAAGCAAAAAAACTGGAAGCCAGTACTCGTATTGTGACCGATCTGTCGCGATCCATTCAACAAGGCGCCGCCAATGCGCGCTCGGCGGCCGAAGTGACGCAAGAAGCGGCGAAACTGGCTAATCGCGGTACGGAAGCGGGTAAGCAGGCGGCGACGCGCTTGAGTTCAATTGACGATATCGTGAAGGCCAACACGGGCACGGTAAAAGACTTGGATAAACGCGCTAAAGAAATCGGCGTGATCGTGGGTACCACAAAAAATATCGCCGACCAAACCAACTTGCTGGCTTTGAACGCGGCGATTGAGGCGGCGCGCGCCGGGGAAGCCGGTAGAGGCTTCGCGGTTGTGGCCGATGAAATCAGAAAATTAGCCGAAGGCACGAAAAAAGCCGCCGTGCAAATTGAAGGCATGGTGAATTCCATCGTCGAATCGACGGCGCAAGTGGTGGGGGGGATGACCACCGGTACTCAGCAGGTGACCGAGTCGATTGATATTGTTAACCAAGCCTTGGGTATTCTGGATCAAATTGGCTCGGGTACGCAGGAAATTACCGCGAAAGCGCAGGAAATTTCCGCGGCCACCTCCGAGCAGGCGAAAGGCGCGCAGGCGGTGGCTCAAACCACGGAAGAAATTGCCTCGACCTCTGAGCAGGCTGCCATTGGCGCCGAGCAAATGTCTTCTTCGATTCAACAACAGACCGCGGCCATGCAGCAAATGACGTCATCGGCGCAGAATGTGTCGAATATGGCGGATGAATTGCGCATCGCACTCAAACGTTTCAGGGTTTCCGCCGGGGATGAGGCTCCTTCGTCCATTTAAGGAGGAATCCATGCGAGACAATGAAATACAGCAGCCGACTCTAGACGCGCAGCGCCTCTTGCAGCTGATTGTGTTTCGTGTCGGCGATAAAGAGTTCGGCGTTCATATTGAATCAATTCAAGAAATCATTAAAGTCGGCGCCATTACACCGATTCCGGATTCGCCGGATTTTATTAAGGGGCTGATTAATGTGCGCGGCGACATCGTCGCCGTCATTGACGTGAAAGAACGATTCTCCTTGGGTGAGAGCGACGACGAACAGCGGCATATTATTATCGCTAAGCAAAATGACAATATATTTGGCTTGATGGTCGATGAAGTCATGGAAATTCTCCGGGTGCAGGGCACGGACATTAAGCCGCCGCCGCATTTAATGAATAAGATTCATCGGGATTATGTTTATGGCGTGATCACGCATGAGGGGCGTTTGATTATTTTGCTGAATTTAAATCAAGTGCTCTCAGAAGATGAGCTCAGCAAACTTGCCAGCATGAGTCGTCGCCACGGTGAAAAGGCCGAGGCAATCGGACAAGTGAAGCCGTCAAAAGCGGCGCCGGAATCGCAGACGGTAAAAAAGAAGGCCAACTTAGCTAAGAAGACAAGGAATTCCCATGAATAAAGTACTTATCATCGATGATTCGGGTTTCATGCGCAGCGTCCTGAAGGACATTTTGTCCGGCTGTACGCCGCCGGTGGAAGTGCATGAGGCGCATAATATGGAGACTGTGCGCCAGCAACTGAAAAAAGTGCAACCCAGCCTCGTTTTATTGGATATCGTCATGGACGATAACGAACACGAAGGCGTCGATATTTTGAAGGAAATAAAAGACCTATACCCGGGAACGAAAGTGATCATGCTGTCTTCCGTCGGCCAGGTGGCCGTGATTGAAGAATGCATCAAGCTGGGCGCGGTTTGCTACATCGAGAAACCCTTTGATAAGAGTAAAGTGCTAGATCAGGTTAACAAATGCCTGGCCTAGATCACGCATGGCAAGAGGTGGGTTTTCATTATGGCAGATAACTATTTTGAGAAGCATAAAGATGTTTTTCTCAATGAGGCCAAGGCCCACATTGATCGTATGAATTCGTCTCTTTTGGGATTTGAGAAAAATCCGGCGGATGACAAGCTCTTTCACGAGTTGTTCCGTTCGACGCATACCTTGAAGGGCATCGCCGCGACGATGAACTACGTGGAAATGAGCCAGCTTTGCCACGCGGTCGAAGATGTATTAGAGGCCTTGCGCGGTAAAAGAATAGGCTTGGCGAATGTTGCGGATCGACTGTTTGAAAGCTTCGATTTCATGTCGAGCGATTTGAAAGCGATAACGGGAGACGATCAGGAAATCAACGCGGCCCAGATGATTGATCGTCTGGATCGCCTGCTCAAATCGGAGGAGTGGAAAGAGGAGGAGGAATCGGGCGTGCTGGCGCAACACTTGCAAAAGCCCGAAAAACTGAAATCGATTGAAGTCAACATAGAGCGCTTAGACGGCTTAATGAAGATTTCCGAGGAGCTCCTGATCAGTCGTATCAAGCTGGAGTTGCTGCGTGAAGCGATCAACAACCCTGAATTGACGGCGGCGGTGGATACCTTGGGACGCCATATCACCAATATGCAATATAATATCATGCAGGTGAGGCTGGTGCCCATCGGCTTTATTTTTAATCGTTTTCCGCGCATGGTGCGCGATTTGGCAAAGCGGCAAAACAAGCAGGTGGATCTTGAGATTGAAGGCGGCGCCATCGAATTGGATCGCTCGCTCATCGATGATTTGGGCGAATCCCTGATGCATTTAATTCGTAACGCGATTGATCATGGCATAGAAGACCCGGAGGAGAGGGTGAAGCACGGCAAAAACAAAACCGCCACCATTCGTTTGATCGCGAAACGGACCAAAGAGCACGCCTTAATTGAGGTGAGTGACGACGGAGAGGGGCTTGATTTAGAGGCCATTCAAAATATGGCGATCAAGCAAAAATTAATTTCCTCGGGCGCGAGTCGACAGGAAATTTTAAATTGCATTTTTCGAGGCATTTCGACGACCAAGGATGTCAGCGATATTTCCGGTAGAGGCATGGGTCTCTCGATTGTGAAGCAGCAGATTGATTCCATCGGCGGCAACATTCAAGTGGAGTCGGAAGAAGGTCGGGGCACACGCTTCCGGCTCACCATTCCCTTGACCCTGGCTGTCATCAATGTGCTCTTCGTGAACGTCGGAGAGCAGATTTATGCTATACCAATCAATCAGATTGATCGTTTATTGACGGTGACGGATGAAGAGATAAAAGGCATGATCGATTACAACGCCATTCCCTATGGCGACAGCAGCATTCCCTTGACCCATTTGGCGGAATTATTTTTGCTGCCGACAGAACGGCTGAGCAGTTACCCCATTGTGGTGGTCCGACGTGGCGAAGAGCGTTTGGGTTTGCTCGTGGATCGCCTGCTTTCGACGCAGGAAGTGGTTATTAAGCCGCTCACGCGGATTGTACGTGAGAGCAAGTATTTTTCCGGCTCGGCCTTGATTGGTTCTGGCGACATGGTGCTGATACTCGATGTGGATCATCTCTTTTTGACTGGGAGGTTTAAAAATGAATGGGGATACACCAATGCAGTATAAAATGTTAAATGACATCGCCAAAATGGCCGCGCTGAAAGCGACCAGCGCTTTGTCAAAAATGCTGGACTTTCCCATCGGCGTGGATATTTTCCCGATCCAGACTAAGATCTTGAGCGACATTAATTTCATCATGGGGTCGGGTGAAAGAATAGCCGGGATGAGTCTTCCGATCGTCGGCCCATTACCGGGCGTATTTTTACTGATTTTCAAAGAAGCAGGGGCTTACTCGATCTGTGACGCGATGTTTCACCGGGATGACGGCGCAACCCAAAAGTTCGGCGAAATGGAAGTCTCTGCTTTGACGGAAGTCGCCAATATCGTTGTCGGCAATTTCCTGACCTCCTTTGCCTTTCCCTTGAAAATTGATTCCCTCATGCATCGTGCCGCACATTTTTGTCAGGATGATTTTACCTCTTTCATGGAAGAAACCACGTCGGCCCTCGATAAAAAAATCACCGAAGGCATGGTCGTTGAAATTGCCTTTCACTTTCAACATGTCAAAATTCAGGGTCTGGCGGTATTTTTATTTGATGAAAAAGAAATTGCTAAAATTATCGATCGGGTGAAGGTGTAATGAAGCAGGAGCCGCAACTCACCAGTTTTGCGGAGTTAAACCCTTATCCCATCGTTGAGATTGATAGTGAAGGTCAAGTGGTCTACGCCAATTTGGCGACTCGTACTCAATTCCCTGATTTGATTTCCCTGGGGCTGCGGCATCCCTTGCTCGTCGGCCTCGAAGGGCATATTGCTAACTTTAAACCCCTGGTTCAAGGTGAGATAACGGTTCTTAACCGCGAGCTTGCCTGGAACCAAAGAATCTATGAGCAGCAGATATTCGGCTTGTCTAGCGCGCATATCTTTATTTTCATGATGGACGTCAGCGAACGCAATCATCTGCGTACCACCGCGCATAACAACGATAAAATGGCGGCGCTGGGCATCCTCTCTGCCGGCATTGCCCATGAGATTCGCAACCCCGTGACCTGGGTGCTGGGCAATTTAAATTTGCTGCAGAACACTGCCCGGCAAATAAAGGACCTTTCCAATGATGAAAACGTGCGAAAATTATCTGAACAAATGCGCGAACTGCTGGCCGACTCCGTTTATGGTATGGAGCTGATCCGCGATATTGCCGACCATTTGAAAGACTTGGCCAAGACCAAAACGGCGTCGGCCCCCGTGGATATTCACAAAATGCTGAATATGGTTCTCAATATCGCGGCGGTTCAATTCAAGGATAACGTCGGCTTTGAAAAAAAGTTTGCGGAGAATATCCCGCTGCTTTTAACGAATAGCAGTAAGCTGCATCAGGTATTTCTGAATTTAATTATTAACGGCGCCCAGGCTATTCCGGATGATCGCAAAAAACACTTCATTACAGTGTCAACCGTTCTGGATAATAACTGCCTCCGGGTCGATGTCAGTGACACCGGAAAAGGGATTGCTCCCGAGGTTTTGCCGCGTATTTTCGATCCCTTTTTTACGACCAAAGGCCCCGAGCAGGGCACCGGCCTTGGTTTATCCATCTGTCGCGACATTATTCATGGCTTAAACGGGGAGATGACGGTCAAGAGTCAGTTGGGTGTTGGCACCACTTTCTCCGTGTATTTACCGATGAGTGCTGAATCCACGCCGCATGCATTGGGGGCGACCGCCGGCGAGACGGTGCGTACTGATAAGCACATCTTGGTGGTAGACAATGAACCCATGCTCTTAAAATTATTTACTCATATCCTAAGAGAAAAATATCTGATTACGACGGTTGATTCAGGCAGCAAAGCCATGGAGCTCTTATTTGAGAGTCCCAAGAAATTTGACGTGATTATCGCCGATCTCAATATGCCCAATCTCTCCGGCGCCGATTTGTACCGTTTGGTGGCAGATAAACTGCCCGGCATAGAAAAGCGCTTTATTTTCGTCACCGGTGGGACCAGTATTTCCTGGGTGCAGCAATTTTTAGAAGGCCTGGATAATCCGGTTCTTGAGAAACCCTTTTCGCCGGATGATATCTTGAAGCTCGTGGCTAAACGCCTGAATAAATGATCACTCTGCTCAAACCTTGCACAAAAACTGTAGATTTAGTACACTATCGTCCTGCATTTATTATTATAAAACAATGAGGTGGTTAAGGCGTATGTTAGCAGTTCGCGCGAAGTTTAATCAATTTGTCTCAGATCTCAAGGAGCTGGCGCCTTCGATGCGGAAGGCGAGTCATTTTAATCTGAAATCCTTAGGCATTAAGCACATCTGGCTCAATAAAAGAATTGACCAGAACCATGTGCCAGAAAGAATTATCATATTGGATTATGACGATACCTTGGTGGATCCCAGGACACACCAGTTTATTAACCCGGAAGTCATTAAAAAGTTTTTGCAGGCGGCTGCTGAATTGGGATTTTTCGTTGCTGTTTGCACCGCCAGGCCCTGTCCGGATTTGAAGCCCTATCTGAATGGCACTTATTCGATGCTAGCAAAACTCAAAGAGCTTGACCCCTATCAGGCTATTTCCCTTGTCTATTTCACTGATAATCGCTTGGATAAAAAACCCGATGTCGCAGAAAGATTGTTGGCTATTTTTGAGTTATCCGACAAACCGAAGAGGGTGCTCATGCTTGATGATGACCTCTTTGTTATTCGTCTTTTTGCAGAGAAAAAGCATTGCTGTATACCGGTAGACAAAAACGGGAACTATATTCGTCATCTTGAGGCCGTTGCCATGCGGCCCTTAAGAGCCAAGCCTAAAACGAATACTAAAACCGCAGCGGAGCTAGCTTGGGAAAATTTTGATGTGAACGAACCTGGATTTGGCGCCGAGGCTAAATCTGAAAAGGCTTTGGAAGATTTTGAGGTGATCTGGCCTGCAGTGAATCCCTCCTTAGAGAATCCCGTTATACCTGCGAACGTGGTGCGGGCCCTGGTGTCATCACCGATGACTTTGAATGCGGCGAAGCCTTCTCTAAACCCTGAAAATGAGGCAAAACGATCGTCTCCGCTGAGGCGCACCACTTCAACCATCACCCTCGGTTCCAGCTAGAAAACTGAAATAGATTCAAAGCCCCACGGCTGGCATAAATTCCCCTGCAGGTTTAAAATAGAAGAATACTGCAGGAGGAGCATGATCATGACGATCAAAGTACAAAGTTACGCAGCGCCCGCCGTTAAATCCAAACTTTCCCCCCTGCAGGTCGAGCGTCGCGACCCGCGCCCCGACGATGTGGTTATCGAAGTTCTCTACTGTGGTATTTGTCACTCCGACTTACACCAAGTCAATGATGACTGGGGCGGTAGCATTTATCCCATGGTGCCGGGTCATGAAGTCATTGGCCGCGTGCTGAGCGTCGGGCCTGCGGTCAAACGCTTTAAAGTCGGCGATCAGGTCGGCGTTGGTTGCATGGTGGATTCTTGTCGCGATTGCGGCGCGTGTAAAAAGGGTCTGGAACAGTATTGCGAGAATAAATCCACGCTGACTTATAACGATCGCGATCGCCGCGACAAAATGCCGACTTATGGCGGCTACTCTGAAAAAATCATTGTCACAGAAGCTTTTGTGCTGAAAATTCCAGACGGCCTTGATTTAAAAGGGGCCGCACCTTTGCTGTGCGCGGGCATTACCCTCTGGTCGCCGCTGCGGCACTGGAAGGTGGCCAAGGGCAGCCAGGTCGCGATCGTGGGTCTGGGCGGCTTGGGTCACATGGGCTTGAAACTGGCGAAAGCCATGGGCGCGGAAGTCACCTTGTTCAGTCGTTCTCCGGGTAAAGAGGCGGACGCGCGTCGTCTCGGGGCACAGCACATTGTCATCTCCACGGACCAGAAGCAAATGGACGCGGTCAAAGGCCGGTTTGATCTCATCATCGACACCGTGCCTTATGCTCATGACATGAATCCTTATCTGGCCACGTTGGCGCTCAATGGCAGTCTGGTCGTGGTTGGCTATCTCGGCAATGTGGAGCCGTCCTTAAATACCGTCCCCTTGATCCTCGGTCGCAAGGCGGTCGCGGGTTCTGTCATCGGCGGCATTCCGGAAACCCAGGAAATGCTCGATTTCTGCGGCAAACATGGCGTGGTTTCTGATGTGGAAGTGATCAAGATTCAAGACGTCAATGAAGCCTACAAACGCATGTTGAAAAGCGACGTGAAATACCGCTTCGTGATCGACATGGCGTCGTTAAAAGGCTGATCCGTTTTTTTCGCGAAAATTTTGTAGCTCACCTCCCTTTTGTGCAATAATCCCCAAAATTTACGGGATTATTTGCACAATTTTATTGCAATTTGAGGTGGGTATGCACGAGCTTAAAGACCTTAAAGCCGGTGAAGAGGTGTTGCGTGAAGGCGATGTCCGGGTCGCGGGAGACATTGGCGATGGCGCTACATTATCCGTAGTCGGAAGCATCTGGATTAATGGCAACGTCGGCAAAGGGGCCTTGATTCGCGCGGTTGGCGGGGAAGTGCGAATTGAGGGATCTCTGCAGTCGGATGTTCGGCTAGAGACGCATTACGCCATGTCGAGCACCCGCCTGGCGCTGGCCAAGCTGCTGTGTCTTTGTTGCCTCTGTTTCTGCGATGATTGCTGCTGTCGCGGGAAGAAGGGTGATATTCACGTTGGGGGTAATGTTGGAGCCAATGTGAATATTAAATCCAGCGATTACACCAAAATCATGGGGACGGTTGAGTCAGGTCAGGTTATCAGCGGAAAATCATTTTCAGCGCAAGCCATTCATCGTGGCACGACGATTGTAGTCGACAATGGACATTGCCACATTTCTCTCATTCAGCCTGGAACGTCTATCCTGCTTAAATCAGGGTCGGTATTTTACGATCAACGTCCGCCGTCTGATCAAGACCCCTCGCGCATCAGTCTCCGGCACGGCGGCGAGTATGCGGGCGGTAAATTGCTAAAGTTGTACAACGCATATCGGGAGCCGGCAGCGGTTGCCTCACCTAAGGCATCGGACGCTGAGCGAGTCAAATTATTAGCCCCAGAAGCGCCTCAATCCCCGCGCGCCAACAGTGTCTTTGCAGGGCAAGCTTCTGCAAGATCTGCATTGCGCAAGAATGTAAACCCAGTCGCAGGGGTGGCCCCTAAGCCCTTTTAATTTGGTATACTACTTCGCGGTTGCTAACAGGAGGGGCTAGCATGGTATTTTCAAGACTGAAAACCCGAATTTCAATTTTCGTGGTGGTGGCAGCGGCAGTATTGGTGTTGGTAACCTTGTATTTGTGTAAACCCGACGTCAAATTTGTCGCCCTGGCAGACGATTACATCGACCACTTCTATTTACCGACGAACCCCAGCTTGTCCACCTCCCTTGGCGTGCATCGCTATGACGATCAACTGGAGGATTATTCAAGCAGCGCTGTCGCGCACAACATTGCTCAACTGCAAGCCTACGAAACAAAATTCCAGGCCGTGAATCCACGGCAGCTCACAGAGCAAAATCAGGGAAATCTGGAGTTGCTGCAGAATAATATTCGTGGCTCGCTCCTCAATTTGCAGAAAATCCAAAATTATAAAAAGAATCCTGATTTTTATCCCAGCGTGCTGACCAACGCCGCCTTTGTCTTGATGGAGCGCCAATTTGCTCCCGCTCAAGAACGTCTGCGCACCTTGATCGCGCGGGAAAAACGCATGCCGGCATTTTTGCGCGAGGGCCAGGAGAACCTGATCAATCCGCCGCGCATTTATACGAGCATTGCGCTGGAGCAATTGCCCGGAATTATTCGATTTTTCCAAAAAGACGTGCCGGCCGCTTTTGCCGGCGTCAAAGATGAAGATCTGCGGCGGCAATTTGCAGAAAGTAATGCGCGCGTGATTCAAGCTCTGCAAGCGTATCAAAGCTGGCTGCAAAAAGATCTCCTGCCGCGTTCAAACGGCGATTTCCGCTTAGGCCAGGACATATTCCGCCAAAAATTACGCTATGACGAAATGGTCGACTTGTCGCTGAACGATTTACTGGCCATCGGCATGGCGAATCTGCGTCATAATCAAGAAGCGTTGCTGCAGGTCGCAAAAGAAATTAACCCAAACAAAACACCTACTCAAGTTCTCAAGGATTTAGCCCGCGATTATCCGTCGCCGGATACCTTGCTGGCGACCTTTAATAATAGCCTGGCGAGTTTAATCGACTTTATTCAGCGAAAACACATTATCACCATCCCCTCTCAAGTCAGACCTACTTTGGAAGAAACGCCGCCGTTTTTGCGTGCGATTACCTTTGCTTCCATGGATATTCCCGGCCCCTTTGAGCGATCCGCGCACGAAGCTTATTTCAATGTCACCTTGCCGGAAAAAAGCTGGGGCCTTGAGCGCGTCAAAGAATTCATGGCGGAGTTCAATTATCCCGTGATCTCCATTGTGTCCGTGCATGAAGCCTACCCCGGGCATTATGTGCAGTTTCTCTGGTTGCAAGATAATCGCGACCGCATTCGCAAAATTTTCGGCGCCTCGTCCAACGCCGAAGGCTGGGCGCATTATTGCGAGCAAATGATGCTGGATGAAGGGCTCGGACAAGAGCAAGGGCCGCGTCAGGCCGCCTTGCTGCGTCTGGGCTATTTGCAAGAGGCCTTGCTGCGGAATGCCCGCTACATCGTCGGTATTCAAATGCACGCCGGCAATATGAGTTTTGAGCAAGCACAAGACTTTTTTGTCAAGCAAGCCTATCAAACCAAAGCCGTGGCGCTGGTGGAAACCAAGCGCGGGACGATGGATCCCACTTATCTTTACTATACTCTGGGTAAGCTGGAAATTTTAAAATTGCGCGCCGACCTGGAAAAGAAACAGGGCGCGGCCTTTAAGCTCGAGCAATTCCATAACGACTTTATGCGGCAAGGCTACCCGCCCTTAAAAATCGTTAGAAAGGCGCTGCTGGGCGATGATTCGCCCGTATTATAGAAATCAGCGCGCGAGCAGGGATTCAATTTCTTTTTCCCATTGCCGAATCAAGTCCGCGGCGGATGAAATACTGCATAAATGCGCGCCCTTGCCGGCGAAGAGAGACATGAAATCCAGCTTTCCCTGTTTGACTGCTTCCTTGCGCATGGGCGAAGTCAGCGCGTTTTGGATGGGGTAGTCGAGAATGTCGATGGCGTGGGATTGCATGCGGGTCATAAAGAGATTACCTAGGCCGCGAGCCAGTTTTCCCGAAAAAGCCCGGGTCAGCGCCGTTTGATTCTTCTCCGCGCGCAGCAAGGCGTTTTTATAGTCGGGGTGAATACCCGATTCCGGACAACATAAGAAAGCCGTTCCCATTTGCACCCCGGCGGCACCCTGTTTTAAGGCGCTCACGATGCCTTGGGCATTCATGATGCCGCCGGCCGCGATGACGGGGATTTTAATTTTCCCTTGCAGGGTGGTCACCAAGGAGGCGGTGCTGTTCAGCGCCTCTTCCGCTTTCCCTAAGAACGTACCGCGATGCCCGCCGGCTTCACTGCCTTGCGCCACCACAAGATCAATTTGCTCCTCTTCGAGGGCTTGTGCTTCTTCCAGGGTGGTCGCCGTGCCCATGAGGACAATGCCACGATTTTTACATTCATCGATCCAGGGTTTAGCTAAGACGCCAAAGGTGAAGCTAATGGCGGGAACCTCCTCTTCGAGCAAGGCGGCGATTTGTTCTTCAAAATGGGGCGCATAAGGCGGTTTGGGGCTGTCCACCGTAAAATTCAGTTCCGCGCAGCACTTTTGCACCGCTTTGCGCGCGGCTTCCATTTGGTAGGCCGTGGCGGCGTGATTCTCGGGAATAAAGAGATTGACGGCAAAGGGGCTGGCCGTCAGCTTACGGATATGTTGAATGGCGGTGGTAATCGCCCCGGGTTGCAAATAGCCGGCCGCGAGTGAGCCCAGCGCGCCGCTATTCGACACGGCCGCCACCAGTTCCGGCGTCGTCGCTCCGCCAGCCATCGGGGCTTGAATCAGGGGAAGGCGGGTGCGCAGTGCTTGCATGAAGCGATTATCGGGCCACCGGATCATGGTCGTCGTCCCTCTGGAGAGTGGCTAATATTTGATCTTATCGGTAAGCGTTTTAATTGTCAAAGATTGCAAGATGAGAGTTTTAGTAAATACTTCGTGCTATGATATTTTCTTTCAAGGAGCTGCCATGACACGATGTCTGCTGTGGATCACCTTACTGAGCCTTGCTCTCTCCGGCTGCGAACAGATGGCCTTGATGACCACGCCGAGTAAAAAACCACAACCCTCCCGAAGCAAGCTCGCCCAAGTCGCCGAAAAAAAATTCTGGGACCATCTGCATCAAGGCGCCTACGAGCAATTGCCTGAAACAACCAAACTGCTCACGGCCGCCTATCTTGAAAACCCCAATGATCCGCAACTGGCCGCTCATCTGGGCTTTGCGCACATTTGGAAAATCACCGAGCGCGCGCGATTGCAGCAAGTTCCGCCGACCATTACCGATGAAATCACGCTCTCCAAAAGCTATTTCAAGGATGCGACCCGCATGGATCCCGCGGACGCGCGCTACCAGGGGTTTTTAGGCGACAGCATGCTGGTTGCGGGAAAAATAGCCCATAACGACCGCGAACAAGTGCGCGGCTATTTTCAATTGAAACGCGCCATTAACCAATGGCCGGAATTTAATTATTTCACCGCAGGCTATGTCATGAGCAGCCTCAAGTCGGATTCGGACCATTTTAAAGAAGGGGTGGAGTGGCAATGGAAAACGCTGGATCTTTGCTCCAATAGCAAAATCGACCGCGCCAACCCCGATTACCGTGCCTATATGGGGCTGGAAACCACGCAAGGCCGCAAGCGCGCCTGCTGGAATTCCTGGATCGCGCCGCATAATTTCGAAGGCTTTTTCATGAACATGGGCGACATGCTGGTCAAGCAGGGCGATTGGCAAACCGGCGTTAAAATTTACCGGAACGCCAAGCTGAGCAAAGGCTATTCCACTTGGCCCTATCGTCAGATGCTAGAGCGACGCATTCAACACGCCCAAGAAAATGTTGCCTATTTTAACCATGAAAACGAACATTCGCCCGACCGGAGCATCCTGTTTAATTCCGGCTATGGCTGTGCCGCCTGTCATCAGCAATAAAGGGAGGGAGTCCGTCAATGCAGCATATTATTCTCGTGTTTTTCATTTTGATCGTTTTGCTCCTGATTCTCTGGGGTAGCGTTGCTCTGGGCCGGCGCTTTGGCTTAAAGCAAATACAAAAGAATGGCAAACACAAACTGGAAGTGGTCGGGGTGGCGGAGAGCGCTGTCTTTGGTCTGCTCGGCTTGTTGATTGCCTTTACCTTTTCCGGCGCCTATGAGCGCTATGAAAATCGCAAGTTCCATATTCTGGAAGAAGCCAATGTCTTTGACACGGCTTATGAAATGATTGATTTTGTCGCGCCAAAATACCAACCTGATTTGCGTCGCGATGTGCGGCAATACCTTGATTTGCATTTAGCCACCTATCACGACATTCCCAATATGACGGCGGTGGGGGCGGATATGTATAAGGCCATCGCGGTTCAGCATCGCATTTGGCACACCATCATTCTGGCGAACAACGATGATCCGAATCATGCCATTTTGCAATTGGTGGCGCCGGCGATGAGTAAAATGTTTGAAGCTTTTCATTCTGGAATTAATGTGTCGCTGATTCACCCGCCGCCGGTCATTTTTTTGCTGCTGATTGGCCTCGCCGCCTTGGGTGGCTTTTTGGTCGGCTACAACGTGGCGGAGAGCGCGGAGCGAAATCCGGTACACGTGCTTTGCTATGTGCTGCTCACGGCTTTTATTATGTATCTGATCTTGAATCTGGAATATCCGCGCGTCGGCTTTGTTAAGCTAACGACGTTTGACCAAATGTTGGTGGATGTGCGACAAGACATGAATTACACCAACTAGAATTTAATCGCCTCATAGCGGGCGCAATTCAGACGATCATAGGACATCTGTGAACGCTCGACGTCTTCACTGTCTTCCAGTGCGGCAGTCTGTGAGTAGGTGGAGACGGGGTTGGTGCTAAACGTCGTCGAGTTGTTGTGAAAGAGAATTTTGTTTTCCAGCGTTTTGCAGTAGGTATAGTTGGGGTCGTCGCCGTGCTGGAGCATGGTGCAGCCGGTGCCGATGGACAGGATTGAAAGACACAGCGCCAGCTTGAGTTTGAATCGCTGCATAACTATCCTTATTAACTTTCATTATCTTCATTTTATCATAGTTTCAGCCGCCCCTGGCTGGTTATTTTATGGTCAAGCCCGAAAGCTTTGTACTAACCCAAGCGCTAGGATTTGTTCATTACTTAGGCTAAAATGAGTTTAGCCACTAATGGAATAGGGGTAGTTTGCATGGCAATTCGTTTTTTTGTGTTTTTCGTCATTCTAGTCGCGATTTTGCTCAGCTTGTTTTCTTATCTCTCGCCGCACTTGTTCTCCTATATTGCGCCGCAAACCCAAGTGAAGACCCTGGTGGCATTTCATAATTTTTTCGACATCACGCTGCCGATTCTCGCTTTTGGCGCGCTGGTGAAATATCTCTGCACTTTCTGCGATTAATAGATCACGCGCATGGATGAAGTCTCGGAAATTTTAAGTGAGAAACAGGATACGCAGCAGATGGCGGAAGACGGCGTGCTGGTCTTTCGCAAGCAAATTGATTTGCAGCTCATCGAAGGCATGAAATCCGAGGTGCGGATTGTTCGCGACCTGGTCGCTGAAAAAATCAAAAACATGGGTCGGCCCTTAAAAACCTATTCAGATATCGCGGAACGCTTTCCGGGTCGTCTGGATTACCGCTGCGGCTTGACGGGTCTCGTCTTCGATAAAGTAGCGCGCCCAATTGTGCAGCTCGTGAAGCAACTCTCGCCGCAAATTGATTTTCGCTACTATTGGGGCGCTATTCCGTCCGCGGCTGGGTCTGGACCCACGAACCTTCATCGCGACATCTATCCCCTTTTAAATACGACGCCCGGCGTCGATATGAGCCCTCTTGATCGTGATCTGCCGCCTTATTATTTTACGGTGCTCATTCCCTTGATGGAAATTACCCCGGAGAACGGTCCGACTCAGTTTATTAAAGGCAGTTTAAAACACCTGCATGTGGACGAGAGCCAGGCCACCCTTTTTTCGCCGTGCTTGTCTCCCGGGGATTTTGTTATTTTCGACGGCCGCACTTTACACCGTGGATCTGCGAACCGCAGTCAAGAGGAAAGGGTGATTGCCTATATGACTTTTGTTGCGAATTGGTACCACGACCAAACCTTCACTATCAATGAATATTTATTCCCGGAGTTGTCGATCAAGGGGCGGTGATCTGTCTGTATAGTGTCCCGTCAAACAGAAAATAGCGTTTCCCGCTGAGGGCTGTATGCAGCCCTACTTTGGCGCCGTGCACGCCGTCTTTGCCTTTAATGCAAAAATGGCCATTGACGAAAACGAGGTCGTAGCGGACTTCTTCGGGGTTACGAATGACCATAAAATCCTTGCCAAGAACGAAGACGTCGCTTAATTCGCTCTCATTGATGCGCACGCGGTGGTATTCTCCCTGAAATTCCTGCGGCACGGCATGCGCCGGCATTTGAAAATCATAGGCCTTGAGAAAGGCTTGATAAGCCAGTTGTGTGTAATCCGGCACCTTATCGAAGTCCTGATAGCCGATCAGATCGTAAATATCGTCGTAGATTTTTTCTTCGTCATTGCTGAAGGTGATATAGCCGATTTTTTTCTTCGTCGAATAAGCCCAGAGATTGCAGCCGCTATAAGAGAGCCCTTCATAGCCATAGACGATGTCGTCGCCGACGAGACGCAGCTCCACTGCGAGGCCATTCAGCAAACGATTAGAAGCCGCACGAGCATGCTTGATGTCCGTCATGTGCTGAAAGACGGGGTGGGGCAGAAGATTCTCCAGCAATTTTTTTGTGTCATTCAGAGTCGTGAAAAAACCATTGCTGTAACAAAAATACCCGTGATCCAGAATTGCAACCGAAGGATAATCGTAGTGCGGCGTCAAGTCTTGATAGTAGGCTGTGGGGAGACGCTTGCGTGAAAATTGGCTGGCGCTCAACTGAAACGGCACGATCAAGTATTTTTGATACAGTGCTTCCATGGTGAGGCCATGCGTCTTTTCAATAAAGTAGCCCAAAAATAAAATCGCGATTTCAGAATAATGAAATTTACAGCGATCGTTATAAACCGGCGTGATCTGGTTAGCGCAGAAGGCTAAAAAAGTTTTTTCATCCGCAATGCTATGATGCTTAAAAGGCTGGCCCGCTTCCACGGCGGCTAATTCCTGCTCCGCAAGATCAAACGTATAAGGCAAGCCAGAGTAGTAGCTGCAAAGGTCACGTAGCGTGAATCGACCGCCGATCAGTTTCTGAAAGAGCGCTAGGAAGCTCGCCGTCTCTGCATTTTTAGCGAGGGAATTTAAAAAATTCTCGTCATCCAGAATATCAGCCAGAGAATGGCTTTCGGCCAGCAGGGCGAGGCAAACAAAAGTCGTTAATTGCTTGGTCAGCGACCCAGTACAATAGAGCCGGTCTTTATCAACGGAACCAACGATGTGCATCGTCATGGAGAGCTTTCCTTTTCAACTGCCATTAATTGATGATGACGAGGCGGGGGCAAGGGGTCAAGTTACTTCTTTTAGACCTTGCGCAAGCGAGACTGATCAAATGATATACATAAGAATTGCCTATTATTTTTACTGGCTAAGTAGAGTGCTATCCCTTAAAATACCGCCGCATATTCTACAATTGCAACTATAAGGCGGAGAAAGCTTATGAGGTCGGGTACTGATTATAATATTGATGCTGCTTTGGCGAATTCAGCTGCTTTAGAGGAGCGGAATTATTATGGAGGACGCCAGCTAGAAGAGGCGGTTCACCGGTTCCCAGTAAGAGACAATTCTAGGCCATTAACCGATAGTTATTCTCTTGCCATGGATGCTGTCGCCGTGGTGCCCGCCGCCGCGAGAATGGCGGAAGTGCTTGTTGATACCCAGGGCATTGTCGATGGCTATCAGGAATATGCTCAGGATTCTAGCGGGGAAATTCCCTATGGCAAAGACGCCGGTTATTTGCGTAACTTGGCTTTAAAGCTTTCTACACTTTTATTGGCTTTCGGCTGGGTGGCGTTTTTTAAATCGGTTCGCCAACTGGCTACAACGCCCAAAGCGCAGCGCCACCTGGACCTTTGGTTGAACGCCGGCCTTAATTTTATCGCTGCAGCGGGCATGACCATCGTCACTGCTTTTATTTTTACTGGCCTTGCCTATGTCGCGCCTTATATCATTGCTGCGATCCTGGGTCTCAACGCGCTGCAAGGGCTGTTTTATGCGGGTGTGAATTTGTATCGCGCCTGGAATACCCGCAATGCGGAGAAGCGGTGGCAATACCTGGTTGAGGCAGGGAAGCAAATCGTTTTCGGCATTGTTCTCAATTCACTGGCCATGGTGCTCAATATTTTTGTTTTCCAAACCGCGAACCTGATCGCCAACGCCCTCAAGGAATATGCCTCCGATTTCTTCTCCATCATAATGCATTTTGAAGAGCTGATGAATGCGGTTAACACTGCCACGGCCAATGCCAACAAGATCAAGCCCGTGGCATCCGCTTGGGCTATTCTCGTGGCGATCAAGGCCATGATAGGTCTCTCTGAGGTCTATCGTGAAACCAAGGCCGCCTTCCTGATGGGAACGCCTAAGCCTCTCCGTTATGAAATGACGGCTTGGCAGGATATGAAATGGATCTTGGGAATGATCATGGATAAAGACCAGCCGTTCTGGAAAAGGGCATTATTGGCATTGACCTCGCCCGCGACACTTTCGCTTTACGCATTGACCGCTACGGTGCACTTCGCCTTCGTGCGCCCGCTGTCCATGCTGGTGATCGGCGTTCCGACCGAATTGTATAACTTGGGCGCGAAACTTTTTTCAAGAAGAAAGCATGCTAAAGCAGATGTGTCGGAGATCGTGCTTGGGACAATTTCATTTGATTTAGGCATGTCAGCCACGCTTCAGCCGCAACCACAACCACGGGCGCAAGCAGGCGTTACCGATCAATCCGCCTACACTTATCCGGCCAGGAACGAAGAGCTGCAATATCTCTCGAACGCGCAGCCCACGCAATTTGCTCCGGCAGCGCAACAACAAGGTATGAGGGCTGCGTCAATGCCTGCACCGATTCCAGAGCAAGAGATTTCCAGATATTCCAGATGTGCGTTAGTCGGTATGGTGTGAGTGAAATGAGCTCTAGACGATCTTCGTTTGAATAACGCTCTTGGCTAGCTTGCTCTTCAGAGCGGCGGCGTCTTTGACCGGCACGAGCAGCGTGTAAGCGCCGTGCTTGTTGGGCTGAGAGCGTTCACCGCGATAGTCGGGGTTCAGGACATGCAGGGTATCAATGTCTGTTCCCGTGGTTTTCGCAATGGTGCTCAAGACAACGGGCTTGTTCATCACCAGCTGAATAAAATAGGGGCGGTTGCTGACCGGCGGCAATTTCACGCCATACTTCTCCGGGTGCTTGATGATTTCGGCGATCGCCAATAATTTCGGTAAATACACCTTCGTTTCCGCGGGCAGTTTCAGGTTCCAGAAATTAGTGCTACCGGCGCGGCGGGTGGCGTGTTTCACCGTGCCCTGGCCGCAATTATAGGCGCTGATCGCGAGATCCCAGTTGCCGTGAAAATCGTTTTTTAAGTCGCTAAAATAAGCTAAGGCCGCTTCCGTGGAAGACACCACATTGCGGCGCTCGTCGTAGTTGGATTTTACTTTCACGCCCAATTCACGCGCCGTGACGGGCATGAGCTGCCAGAGACCGGCGGCACCGCGGTTGGAGCGGTCGTTGGGGTTAAATTCGCTTTCAATTGCCGGAATCAGGGCAATTTCAGAAGGCAGTTTGCGTGCCAGGGTTTTCTGATGAATAAAATAAATATAGGGCGCCGCGGACTCGAGAATTTCGTATAACTTCTTTTTGTCTGCAAGAATGTTACGAATTTCTTTTTGCACGCGTGCGGACTGGACTTTGTGGTCCAGCACTAATTTTGAGCCGATGTTGCTCCAGATTGATTCAACCGGTTGGATGATAAACGCGTCGCAACTACCATGTGCACATAGAGGAGTATCATCAACACTGAAACCATACAGAGAGAACACGATGCTCATACTTAATAACACAGTTACTAAGTATTTTGAGGGTGTAGTAAGAATACGCATGGTGCATATCATACTCAAAAACAGCTCAAAAGACAATAAAATTCCACCTCATAGCGCGCGCGTATCGTTGTAAGCATTTAAAAAATCATAAAAAAATACTTCTGCGAACTTCTAAACGCTTGATTTATTGTTGTGTTTATATCTGCAAAAAAAGGCTGTAAAAAAGCCTTATTTTTCACTCGCTTCTTGATTTATCCGGGCTGCTTCGTTAGTGTGAAGAGGTCACTCAAGATAAACCGGAGCAAAGCTGATGCCGCTTGACCAGAAAAAAATAGAGTATGAGAGGGCCGTCCAAAACTATCAAATGGCGGAACAATTGTGGCTTGGTCTTGCGCGAAGCGAATTTCAAATTGTTGATAAATTGGCCCTGTATGAGCATCTGGGTGCGGCAAGAGATGTTTTTTTGGTCTTAAAGGGCGGGAATTTTTTAAGTGCTTCAAACTATCTGGATAAGGCGAATTTACTCTATCGGGCGCTGGGCGTTTCTGAAGCGCAGGATGGGGACACGGACAAGATCAACTCACTCAAACGTAAAGCGCAACTTCGTCAATTTGACGATGCCGTTCATGCCTTAGATCGGGCAAAAAAAGTATTATCGAAGATGGCGAATGGCTTGCGTGAAGAGGGTGATAAAGATTTTTTTATAGAGAATTTGGGCGAAGCAAAAAAACTGTTTAAGCGATTGACCGGTCGGGACACACATGAAACCTTGTCAGTCCAAGCGGTGGCTTATCTGGATGTGGTGCAGCAAGTGCATGCCCGCTATGAAAACTGGAATAATTACCGAAAGGCACTTCAAATGCTGCGCGAGGCAGATAATTTGACGGCAGGCCATTTACTCCAGAAGCGTAACCTCTATCAGGAGGCAGGCGTCCTTTTTTCCAGTCTCGGAAATTTTTTCTCCGCGCAATCCTACGCGGAGCGCGCAAAACAAAAACGCGAAGAAACATTTTCCCCAGAGCAGCAATTACTTTATGATCGTTACCAAATTGCCGAGGACCAAAGGGTTTCTTGGAATTTGAGAGCCAGACATCGCGTTTTCATGGAAGTACAAAGTAACCAGTTTAAAGTAAAAAGCCCCGCGGCTTTGAGGCCTGCCCCCTTAACATCGGATGACAAAACGCCGGAGCGGCCGCTGACGGTTTTAATTAATGGCGGCGACGATGTCTGTCTCCGTCCAAAACTGCCTCTCCCTAGCGCGGAGTTAGCCAGAACAACGATTATTACCCCCGACGGCGCCTTTCAACTGCATGCAACGCAAAAGTACTATGTTGCCGTTCTGAATAAGGCGGATCTCCAGAAGGTTGGTCTGGGATCTCTTTTAGAGGCTGCCGCAAGACGACAGAGGATACCTAAATGGCAACGCAGGAAGTCCATCCAAGCCGAGCTCGCGCCAGAACAGTTGGCGGCACTCAATGCCAGCCTGGTCTCAGGAGGCGGGCATGCAATTGAGGTCCCGCAGTCAGATCGGGCCCAAGACGCGCTCCTGCCGCGCCCCGCATTAAGAATGTAAATTGCCTTTAATTTGCGCTATGATAAGTTAATCATAGGGAAATGAGAGCATGCACGGATATATTCTTAGCCTGGCTATACTCGCCTTATTGGCGCTTCTTATTTGGGATATAGTCCAAAAAGAGAGCAGCATTCTGCGTACCTATCCCGTCATCGGCTATTTTCGCTTTATCGCTGAAAACTTGGGTGTTTATTTCCGTCAGTTTTTTTATTCCAATGATCGCGAAGAACTGCCCTTTAATCGTGCCGATCGCACTTGGGTCTATGAGGCGGCGAAAAACGTCGACACTATGGTCGGTTTTGGCTCGACCCGTGACGGCAAGGCCCTGGGCACGGTTTACTTTGTCGACGCGCCTTTCCCCGTCCTCAGTCGCAAATCTGTTGTGGCGCGGCCGGTCACCATCGGGCAGGGTTGTCGCTTGCCCTATACAACTTCTTCCCTGATTAATATTTCCGCCATGAGTTATGGCGCTATTTCTAAGAATGCGATTCTGGCCTTGTCCCACGGCGCAAAAAAAGCCGGCTGCTGGCTGAATACGGGGGAAGGGGGCTTGTCACCCTATCATCTGGAGGGTGGCTGCGATTTAGTCGCCCAGATTGGCACGGCGAAGTATGGTTACCGCAATGCTGAGGGGAATCTCTCCGATGCGCGCCTGCGGGAAGCGGCGGCGCATGAGCAGGTTAGAATGTTTGAAATCAAACTCAGCCAGGGCGCAAAGCCTGGCACCGGCGGTATTTTGCCGGCGGTCAAAGTGACCGAAGAAATCGCGGCTATCCGCGCTATTCCACCGCATCAAGACTCCATCAGCCCGAATCGCTTTCCGGAGATCGCGGATTCAGCGCAATTACTCGATTTTATTCAGCATGTGCGCGACGTGACCGGCAAGCCGACGGGCTTTAAAGTGGTTTTAGGCGATTATGCTTGGTTACACGAACTCTGCCAGGAAATCATCAAACGCGGCGCGGCCAGCGCGCCTGATTTTATCACCCTGGACGGCTCGGAAGGCGGCACCGGCGCCGCGCCTGTCAGCCTGGTGGACCACATGGGTTTGCCGATCGCGGAAAGCCTGCCCATCCTGATCGACATCCTGGTTCAATACAAGCTGCGAGAACGCATCAAAGTGATTACCGCCGGCAAATTGATCACGCCTGCCGCTGTGGCCTGGGCCTTGTGTATCGGCGCGGATTTTGTGAACTCGGCGCGCGGCTTCATGTTTGCTCTTGGGTGCATCCAGGCTTTACGCTGCCACAAAAACACCTGCCCGACCGGTGTGACGACGCATAACGCCTGGCTGGAGCGTGGACTCGATCCCACCAACAAAGCGGAGCGGGTTTATCATTATGTGCAAAATCTGGTGGAGGAAGTCGGCGTGATTTGCCATTCCTGTGGTGTTGAGGAACCTCGTGAATTGACCCGTCGGCATGCCCGTGTCATCACGGAGAATGGGACCTCGATCTCGTTGGCGGATCTCTATCCGCTGGATCGCATTCAATAGCTGATTAATTTTCACTCATATAATGATTATATGTATAAAATATAATCTTCCTCGCTAGCTCCTGCTGAGTATTAGGAATATAATATAACCATAAGAAAAAATACTTCATTTTTGCGTTTTCAGCGTTCCCTTCACCCTTCCAGAGCAGCGTGTCCAAACGAGGATACCCGCTATGTCGAATTTGGGACAAAAAAGAATTTTGCTGGTCGAAGACAATGCGGGAATTCATAAAGAATTCTATAAGGCCTTTGATACTCAGGCGCATGATCCCTTACTCGACGCGACCAATAAAATGCTTTTTGGTAAAAAAACGCAGGCGGCGAAACATTTGGATGAAAGCCCAGCCGTGCTGCTGCATTCCGCCTATCGTGGACGCGAAGCGGTCGACATGGTGCGCAAAGCCCTGCTGGCCAGTCAGGCCTATACCATCGTGTTTATGGATGTTCATATGCCGAACGGCTTGGACGTGGTGGAAACCGTCAAGCAGCTTTGGCAGGTGGATCCTGAGCTACAAGTGGTTATTTTTACCGCGCAGCTCAATTATTCTTGGGAAAAGATTACGCATCAATTGGCAGGCTCAAGTAATTTCTTGGTGGTGAGGCGCCCCTTTGACGTGCATGAGTTGCGGCAAATGGCCGCGGTCTTGATTCGCAAGCACGAGCTCAAAGACCAGGTGCGCTATGAGTTGGAGACGGTGGAAAATTTGGCCTCCGAGCATCACACGCAAATTGAGCAGATCACCGCCGAAATGCAGCATCTAGCGACGCATGATCCTTTAACGGGGCTGCCGAACCGCATTCTTCTGATGGATCGAATTCAGCAAGCCATGGCACAAGCCAAGCGCTATGGCATGCATGCCGGCGTGCTCTTTTTTGATATCGATAATTTCAAGCAGATCAACGATAGCCTGGGTCACAACGCCGGGGACCAGGTTTTAAAAGAAGTGGCGCTGCGTTTGCGTAAAGTGGTGCGGGAAAGTGACACGCTGGCGCGTTTATCCGGCGATGAATTTGTCGCCGTTTTTGTCTGCCAGCCGAGCGAAGAGCATTTCATTGCCATTGCCGGCAATTTTATGCGGCAGTTGAGTCAGCCTTACAAACTGAAGGATCACACGGTTTCGCTGACCGCCAGCATCGGCATCAGCATTTACCCCGCGCACGGCCTCGATGCGGTCACGCTTTTAAAAAACGCCGATGCGGCTTTGTATAAAGCGAAAGAAGAACGCAACACGTGTTTGATTTACCGCGGCGACTTTAACAAGCACATTCTGCAGCGGATGAACCTCGCGGGAACACTGGCCCACGCCATCGACCGCCATGAATTGGTGCTGCATTATCAGCCCGTCATGGACTTAAAGACTGAGAAAATCTTGAGCGTGGAGGCCCTGTTACGCTGGCGTCATCCGACTCTCGGCTTGTTGTCGCCGCTTGAATTCCTGCCCGTCGCCGAAGAGGCGGGTTTGATTGTCCCCATCAGCCACTGGGCGCTGAGGAAGGCTTGTACCCAGGCGCAATCCTGGGTCACCAAGGGCCTGCAACCCATACGTGTTTCCGTCAATATCGCCATGCTGCAATTTAAAAAAGAGAACTTCGTGGAAACGGTGGAGCAGATCATTGCGGAAACCGGGTTTGATAGTCATTTCCTCGAGTTGGAGCTGCAGGAAAATATGCTCATCGGCAAGACCCAGGAGATCCTGAAAAAAATGAATGAACTGCGCAATATGGGGATTCATTTGGCGATCGACGACTTTGGCATTGGTTATGCGAGTTTAAGTTATTTAAGGCAATTTCCTTTTGAGAAGATCAAGATTGATCGTAGCATTATTCAAAGTATGCGCGATCGGCCGGAGGACGCCGCCGTGGTTGAAGCGATTATCGCCTTATCGCGCAGCATGAATTTGCAGGTGGTGGCCGAGGGGGTTGAAACCTTTGGTCAATTGGATTTTTTGCGTTCTCAGGCGAGTGATCAAGTGCAAGGCTTTATCTTTCACAAACCGCTGGATGAACCCGCCTTCCGGCGTTTGCTAACGAAGCTGCCTGAAGGGAGTATCACACTGTAAACGGACTTTAAGCGGCCTTTCTCTTGCGTTTTTTGACTACCCGTTGCAAACGATCGACGGTGGCCGCGCAAACTAAATCGCCCCAAACATTCGTCATCGTTCTAAAGCGATCGAGGATGCGATCAAAGGGCAGCAACAGGCCGATGGCGGAGGTCGGCACGCTGACATTGCGCAAGACCATCACCATGGTGACGAGCCCCCCTTCCGGAATACCGGTTGCGCCCATGCCGGCGAGAATGGCCGTGACAAATACGCCAATCTGCGCCGGAATGGAGAGGTCGTATCCCAGAATCTGGCAAAAGAACAAGGCCGATACGGCTTCATACATCGCCGTGCCGGCGAGATTGATGGTGGTGGCGAGTGGCAACACAAAGCGCGCGACTTCGTCGCTAATATCCTGCTCTTTGGCGACCATGAGGGTGACGGGCAAAGTGGCCATGGAGCTCGAGGTGGCAAAGGCGGTCAAGAGGGCGTTGGACGCGGCTTTTATGAATTGACGGGGGCTCTTGCGCGCGACCACGGCGACCACGGCGACTTGCCAGAGAATCTGAAAGAAAAGTCCAAACAAAAAAATGAGCACGAAATAGAACATGCCGCGTAAACTTTGCAGCAAGAGATGCTGAATTGAAGCTTCCGCAACCGCGGTTCCCAGCAAGGAGAGCAAGCCAATCGGGGTTAAATACATCAGCCAGATAATCATTTTGACCAGTACGCTACGGAGACCGGTAAAAAATTCTACGACGGGCTGCGCCGGCTTGCCGACAGAAAGACAGGCAATGGCGAAAACAATGCTGAAAAACACGATGGGCATAATTTCGTAGCGCACGGCGGCGGCGACAATGTTTGGCGGAAAGAGTGACAGCAAGAAAGAAGAAAACTCGACCGGCTTTAAGTCCGCGGGTGCGGCGTTCGCAAGAATCAAGCTGGGAGGAATACCGACGCCCGGTTTAAAGACATTCAGCAAGGTGAGACCAATGATCACGGCGATGGACACGCTGACCAGCACATAGCCCAGGGTATAGACGCCGATGGAGCCGAGGCGCTGCATGCCGCCGATGTTGGCGATGGCGCTGACCAAGGCGGAGAAGATGAGCGGCAGGACGATGAGTTTCAATAAATTGATGAAGAGCTTCCCAATCCAGGAAACGGCGATGGTTTCCTTGGGGAAAAACGCGCCGCAAAAGATACCCAGCGCGATGCTGAGAATAATCAGAAAAAACATGGAGTTTTTCAAGTGAAGCATCCTTCCGTGGTCATTCACTAAAGAAATAGTACACCTTTTTTTAAAAATTATCTTTACCGAAGCTAAGTGTCTGTATTTATTAAGTTTTGTAATTTGCGGTTACAGCCAATCTTGCCTATAATTAAACAGGTCAATAATTATTCAAAAAAAACCAGGATCTTCTAAAACGAGGAGTTTTAACATGTCTCTCAGTCTAGCCCGCCATCGCAAGGGAAAAAGCTATCTGACTATGCAGGATTGGCTGGATGATTATTCTATTCAGCAGGAAGGGGGGGCGCGCGTCAGCGGCGCAAGTAATCGAATCTCTACGCTCTTTGCAGTCGGGCTTGGTATAGGCGCTTTTGCCGATCAACCGCTGCAATATTTATTTCAAGGCCAGCCCTATCGACAAAAACAAGGCTTTCTCAAGAAGAATGAAATTGATGACGATAAAATCAAGGCCAAGGTCAACGATGTCATCTTTACCCATTTAAAAGAACTTTTTTCGGCGGAAGCGCAGCATTTGATACGTCAGGCCCATGACGAAAAAAGGGTAGACACGCTGCAAGACCGGCTAAATGAGAAAGAGCAAGTTTTCACGGATATCTTAAATCAATTCCGAGATTTCTTGCGGGATGAAATCGCAGATGATCATAATCCCAGCGACAAATTTAAGAATCTAGTTTATCTGCTTGAGATGGCGGTGGAGCCCTACCAGCGTCGCGACGAGGGAGTGGCGGGAATTGAAAATATACCGAAAGAATTAGCTGTGCTCATTGAGAAGCTTCAGCATCGGGAGGTGAAAAAAACAGATGAAGATACGAAGGCTGAGACTGAAGAGCTATGCAAAAAATACCATGAGCAACTTCAGGATTTAGAGGGAATCCCTGATTTGGGTGGGCCCCTTCAAATGAAGCGTGCTAATTTTTTGCTCCAGGCGCAAAAAGGTTTGCTAGCTCTGGTGATCACTTCTAGGTTAGAGGGGCCTTTACTCGAGAAGCAATTAGAAAACTATGTGCAAAGAATCGAAAACTTTGATCGTGTATTTCGACGTGCTTCTATCCAAATCATGAGCTTGCAATCGGAGTCTAAGCAGACTGAGCGGCCAAATCCGGAAGAAAAAATCCCGGCGAATTTTCTGCTTAAAGCAGATGCTTTCTTTCCCGATTTTTTAGAAGAACCGTATGCCAAGGGCAAGTTACTGATTGCGGACTTGCGCGCTGTGTTGGGTATTTTGGCGGCGCAACAGGAGGCAAGCCGACAAGCCAAAGAACAAATAGCGGGGAGTTTCTGTGGTCGTTTTTTTTCGGGAAAAACTTTGGCGAAATTAGGCCTACGGCAAGCAAAATTGGCTACAGTTCGGGGTAAGCTTGAAAAGTTGATCGCTCGCCACCCTGAATTCGCTGGGTTACAAGCAAGCGATCCGCGTCAATATCTTGAGGTGGGTGCTAAAGCGATTGTGCGCGGGGACACGGTGCGCTCTGATTATGGGAGTACAACAAAAAAACCCAAGCTCGAACGAATTAAAACGCTGGCCCGAATTTTGTCTGATCCTGAGATGAGGCCGAAGCGCGTCGCGGTGAAACCTAGGGCTCATTCCATGTCGGAGGCGGAGGATCTCTCGCCGTCACCGCCGGCAGTGCAGAAAAAACGGTGGCCTTCCTAGGAACCATTCAGCTGCCTGGCCGCTTGTGATACAATTTAGGTATGAATGTTAAAAACACATTTAAACCCGCCTGGTGGTTGCCGGGACCGCACTTACAAACCCTGTGGCCAACTTTACTCCGAAAAAAACCAAAAGGTCTAATTTTAGAACGAGAACGCCTAGAGCTTCCCGACGGTGATTTCCTGGATCTCGACTGGACTGCAACTCAGGGAAAAGGCCCTCTGGTCCTGATTCTGCATGGCCTGGAGGGCTCGGTGGATTCCTCCTATGCCCAGGGCATGCTCGCTGCCATCGTGGAAAATCAATGGCGTGGCGTATTTATGCATTTCCGGGGTTGCAGCGGCGAGCCTAACCGCATGATTCGCAGCTACCATTCCGGCGAGACACGCGACCTGGCCCGCGTGGTGCAGCATATCCGCAAGCGTGAACCCAATACCCCGCTCGCGGCCATTGGCTTTTCTCTCGGTGGCAATGTTCTCCTAAAATGGCTGGGTGAAACCGGAGAAGATAGCCCTCTGGAAGCGGCTGCCGCGATCTCCGTCCCCTTTGAACTCGATAAAGCTGCCTTACGCATGCAGCATGGCTTTTCCCGTATTTATCAATGGCATTTGCTGGCTTGTTTACGTAAACGTTTAGGTGATCAATTTCGTGAGCAAGATGTGGAATATGGTTTGACCGCGCTCTCTGGCGTTAAAACCCTCTGGGATTTCGACGAAAAAGTGACGGCTCCCATGTATGGCTTTGCCAGCGCGGATGAATACTATAAGCGTTCCAGCAGCCGTCGCTATCTTTCTAAAATTCGCACGCCAACGCTGCTGGTTCAGGCGCTCGATGATCCTTTCATGACGGATGATTTAATTCCCGAGCTTGAAGAGCTGCCGAATAACATCGAACTGGAAGTCACGGCGGGCGGCGGGCATGTGGGGTTTGTCGCCGGGTTGCTCCCCTGGAAAAGCACCTACTGGCTAGAGCAACGGGTGCCCGAATTTCTGCAGAAATATCTCTAACGCGGAACCAGCACCTCTTTTTCTTGTATCGCCCGCAATCCTTTCTGATAAAGAGCAGTTTCTTCTGGTAGTAATTCTTGTTGTTCCTGTTTCGTCAAAAGCAGTGGCAACAGGGGAGCCATGCTGGATTTTTTGATGTAGTACTGACAAAGCGCGGCGATGTTTTCACGGTAATAGGAGCCGCCGTAGCCGACGAAGCGGGTCACCAAGTCCGCGGCGACATAGTCATTCAGCCCATCACCGATAAAACCCACCTCGCTATTGCTGGTTTTGACCTGGGTAATCAGCAGGCGTTTGCCCTCGCGCATGACCAGCGGGGATTGATGGCTGAAATCAAGAAAATGCCCTCGGTCGTCAAACTCAATGCCGACCGCGAAGATGTTTGCCTCCGGGATTTTTAATAATTTTCCAAAAATAGTCACGGCCGGAGTCAGACCGGCCGAGACAATGTAGAGCGTTTTATTCAAGCGCTGCAAAACGGCAAGCACGCCCTCTAAATCCGGCGCGCGATGGGTATAGTAGGTCATGCCGAGAGCGATGACTTGTTCGCGTGTGGGTTTGACAAGATCCAGACGGTTTTTATACATAATGTGATTGATGCCGGTTTTTCCCATGGCTTCTTCGGTCAAGGCTTTGACCTGATGCTCGACGCCATTCTTAATGGCGAGCTCATCAATGCCTTCAATGGTGCTTAAGGTGCCGTCGCAATCAAAAATGATTGCGTCCAAGGGGGTTTGCAATTGCCAAGTCATGCCTGTCATACTCAGTAGTCTAAATTCAGATGACCTAAAAAGGAATGAAAATGTTTAAGATCCAGACCCTGAATAGCATTGCCCCGGTCGGCTTAAGTCAATTCCCGGCTGAAAGTTATCAAGTGGCGTCGGAAATCACCGATCCGGATGCGATCTTAGTGCGTTCCGCCAAAATGATCGGCATGACTTTGCCGCAATCGGTTAGAGCGGTCGGGCGCGCGGGGGCGGGGGTTAATAATATTCCGGTCGCGGAGCTAACGAAGCTAGGTATTCCCGTCTTGAACACGCCGGGCGCGAACGCCAATGCGGTGCGGGAGCTGGTGATCGCCGGCATGTTGCTGGCGAGCCGGAATATTTGCCAAGCCTGGAATTATGTCGGCCATCTGAATTTGGGCCAGGCTGAATTGGATAAGCAGGTAGAACAAGATAAAAAGCAATTCGCCGGCTTTGAATTGCTGGGAAAAACGCTGGGCCTGGTCGGCTTGGGTGCCGTGGGCGTTAAAGTGGCCAATGCGGCCATTGATCTCGGCATGCGGGTCATTGGCTATGATCCTACCATTAGCGTGAATCGCGCTTGGGAGTTGTCCGCTGAGGCCCAGCAGGCCTACAGTCTCGACAGCCTGTTGGCGGAGTCGGATTTTATTAGTTTTCACGTGCCTTTGACGGATGATACCAAAGGCATGATCAATGCGGCTCGCTTTCAGATGATGAAAGAGGGCGTGGTGCTGCTGAATTTCGCGCGCGACGGCATTTTAGACAATCAAGCCTTGCTGGCGGCACTTCAGGCCAAAAAAGTGCTTTGCTATGTGAATGATTTTCCCACGGTGGATTTAATGAGTCATCCGAGTGTCATCAGTTTGCCGCATCTGGGTGCGTCAACACGTGAAGCGGAAGAAAACTGTGCCATCATGATTGTAAAGCAACTGCGGAGTTTTTTGGAAAATGGCAACATCAGCAACGCCGTGAATTTTCCTACGGTGGAAATGCCACGCAACGTGCACGAATGGCGCCTGGCGATCGTGAACGCCAATGTGCCCAACATGGTCGCGCAAATGTCTTCTAAGCTGGCCGCCGCTGGCTTGAATATCACCAGCTTGTTGAATAAGTCACGAGACGATATTGCTTATACGCTGATTGACGTGAATAAAGAGGCGGATGCGGCTTGCCTCAAGGAAATTGCCGCCATTCCGGGTGTCATTCAAGTGCGTCAGATTAAGGCGCGGGCGTTGCCTTACCAGGAATAGCCGAAGGCCAGTATCGGACCTTGTAGCATGGTGCTGATTGTGATGCCATGAATCGAGTAATTGACGCCCATGGCCTTGTAAGCCAAGCTTACGTCGTAAGCCGGGGTGAAATTGTAAGTCACGCCGAAAATCCCGCTCCAGGTGCTGCTGACATGGCTGACCTCAAAGCCACCAAAGTCGCCACCCAGCCAAGTATGCCATTTGGGATTGAAGTTATATTTTAAGCGCGCGCCGAGAATGGGGACGACCACGCTCGAGGTATCCGAAACCGAAGCGCGGGTGGCGCCGTTTAAAAAATCAATGGTGGTGTGAAAAGTGATGATACGACCGGCGCCCTGAATTTCGACGGAACTGCAGTTATAATCCGCCCGAGGCATCTTGATTGAATAAATATTATAAAAAGCCCCGATGTCCGTGATCGTCGTTTCATAAGTGGTTTTGCTGTTGGTGGTGCGCAGGCCCGGATGTTGCGTGATTTTAATGTAATCGGGATCCAGCAGCAGTGACCAATTGCCGCGGCTGGCTTCGAAATGCGCGCCAATGGTGGAATCCAGATGATGCAGCAGCTGATCGATCTGATTGCTAAAGCCAACATGATTCCCGCGCACATTGACGTGCCCCGAAAGCCCGGGAAACCAAAGGTAGGGGCTTAAGTGAAAACTCCAAGCGTCTTTGAATTTAATGTCGTTGGCTAATTGTGCCTTGGGCAACCCCTGAATATCTTCGGCGGCGAGGCTGGGCAAGATCGAAAAAAGCAGGAATAAAGCTGCAATCAGCTTGGCGGTCAACTTGAAATTTAAGCGCGTCATTTTTTAGTATGATTCTCAGTTCGCGTTTTGCACGGTTTTCACGGCAAACGCCGCCAGTTGGTTCATGATGCGGGCCGCCGCGCGGTTGGTGGCGATGACGCCGGTATAGGTATCGTTGCGGGCGATAAATTCGTCCGCGCTTAAATCTTTGCTGGCCAGGATTTCATTGGTGCTGGCATTGACCACTTCCGCGCGCAGGACAAAGTGCAAGAGATGCGGCGTGCGCGAAAAATCTTCCTGCAATAGCAGCAAATGGGTATAGAGAACATAGTTGTACTGACTAAGGCTTGCGGAATTGCCGACCAAGTTGAAATAATGCGTGCGGCGCAGTGTTTGAATGATCATGGGTTGCAGCATTTGCGTCGGTTGTTCCGCCCAGGTGCTTTTCACAAAATAGCCGATCTGATAGGGCTGGCTGGTATAAGCGATGCCCGTGCTGTTATAGAGAGCGATGCCATCGGGCTGATTGACCAGCAGATTCGCGCTTTTATTCGTCCTGTGGGTCGCCGGCCAGGGCGTCGCATTGATGAGGTAGGTGGTGGGCGTTTGCGACTTCACCGGTGAGAAGACTGAGCAACCCGATAACATCAGAAGCGCCGCCACTAAAATGACTGCATTTTTCATGCTATTTTTCTCCTGGGCCTAAGGGTTGTTCCGTTCTGCCGCGAATCACAATGGCAGGGTTATCCTTGATCTCCCGTGAAACCGAGGACAGGTTGGTGGTAATCAAGTCGAGGTTGCTCATCGCTTTCGCCGCCTCGGGGATAATTTGTGAATTCAGTGAGCGCAGCATTTCCTGGCTCCCTTGCAGGACCGGCAGAAAATGCCCGCTGGCTTGAGCGGTGTTGTGAATGATGGTTTGCATTTCTTCGGCGTTGCCGGCCAGCGTTCGTGTGACATGCCGCATGTCGATGAGAATTTCCCGGATCGATTGCAGGTTTTCCTGGTCTAATAAATTTTGAATGGCCGTCGTCACTTTGGTGACGTTCTCGTTAAACTTTTTCATGCCGGTATCAATGCGAAAAAAGAAAGAGGGCGCGGTATTGATGATGGGGTAGGGTTCGCTGTGCAGTTTGACCAAGGGCTTGGGATTGCTGCCATCGTCTTCGAGCGCCACATAGGCGACGCCGGTCAGGCCCTTGGAGTTCAAGGTCGCCTTGGTTCCCTGGCTCACCGGGGTGGTGTCGAGCACGGACAGGACGACCAACACCAAGCGAGGATCGTGGGAGTCAATTTCAATTTTTTTCACGCTGCCGACGTTTACGCCGTTGAATTCAACCACGGAGTCGATGCTGAGACCGGCCACGGATTCTTTCATGAAGATTTCGTAGTATTTATACTGGCCGCCGTGGGAAAGTCCGGAGGACAGCCAGATCATGCCGAAGGTGATCGCGGCGATCAAACTGATGACAAAGGCGCCGACAATTGCGTAATTTACATTGGTGTCCATCGCTTCCCCTTCTTTTACTGATAGGTTCCCTTGATCGCCCGGCCCCGAGGACCGCTAAAAAATTGCTTAATCTCAGGGTGTGGATTGACGCACAATTTGGCCATGGGTTCCACACACAAGACCCTGCCTTCGCCCAAAAAGGCGACGCGGTTGGTGACCCGCCACAGGCTATCCATATCATGGGTAATAATGACTACGGTCAGACCCATGGTTCCCTGTAAGTTTAATATTAAATCATCAATGCCTTCCGCGCTATTCGGGTCAAGACCGGCTGAGGGTTCGTCGAGAAAGATCAGCTCCGGGTCCAGCACAATGGCGCGGGCAAAGGCGGCGCGTTTTTGCATGCCGCCGCTGAGTTCCGCCGGATATTTAATGGCGGCGTCGGCCGGCAGGCCAACCATGAGAATCTTGAGCAGCGCCAATTCGTTGATGGTCTCATGATCTAAAGAGGTATGTTCTTTGAGGGGAAAGGCCACATTTTCCAAGACCGTCAGCGAGCTGAACAGGGCGTTGCTCTGGAAGAGCACGCCCCAGCGACGCTGCAGTGCCAGGAGGGCGCGGGAAGAGGCAGTGGTGATTTCCGTGCCAAAGACTTTAATCGAGCCGGAATTCGGCTTTTGTAACCAAAGCATTTCGCGCAACACCGTGGTTTTACCGGCGCCGCTGCCGCCGACGATGCCCATGACTTCGCCCTGCTGCACCGTGAGGTCCAGATCCTTGTTGACCCAGTGCCCGCCGAGGTAGGTGCTGAGGCCTTTAATTTCAATGATGGGTTGCTCAGCCATGCCTAGAGTCTCAACTTACTGAAGATGATGGAGAAGAAGGCGTCGGCGAGAATAATGAAAAAGATGCCCAGAACGACCGAGCGGGTGGTTTTGGTGCCGACACTTTCCGCGCTGCCTTCGACCTGCATCCCCTGAAAACAGCCAATGCTGGCGATGAGCAGGGCGAAAATGGGTGCTTTGACAAGGCCGAGGATGAGTGAGCGCATGGGGATTTCGCGCTGAAAACGATCCAAAAAGTCGTAGGGGGTCACGCCCAGCATGTTATTGGCCATGAGCATGCCGCCAATGATGCCCCAAATGTCGGCCCACATGGTCAGCAGGGGGAGGGCGATGAGGAGGCCGGTGATGCGGGGGATCAGCAACAGTTCCCCAGGGGTCACGCCCATGGTGTCGAGGGCGTCAATTTCCTGGTTGACGCGCATGATGCCCAATTGTGCCGTGAAGGCGGAGCCGGTGCGGCCGGCGACCATGATGGCACTCAGCAAGGGGCCGAATTCACGCAGCACGGAGAGACCGAGCAAATCAACAATAAAGACGTTAGCACCGTAATTGCGTAACTGAAAACCCATTTGATAGGCAATGACCACGCCAATCATAAAAGAGAGTAAGGCAATGATCCCCAGAGCGCGAGCGCCCGTTTTATCAATGGTATTCACAATGGAGCTAAAACGGAATTGCCAGGGTTTCAGGAATAAAGCCAGGGTCTCCAGGGAGAGCTTGCCCACAAAAGAAAGATACTCGTAGAGTTCGTCCAATTGCTCCACGGTCACTTTGCCGAGTCGGATGACCCAGTTACTGGCTTTGACTTTCGGTAGGGCGACCAGATTTTCCATTTTCTTATAAATGAAATCGAGCAGTTTCTGGGCTTGGTCAGAGAATTCCACCATCTGCGGCTTACTTCCCTTGCTCTCCAGTTTTTTGACACTTCTCAAAATGAGCCAAGCCCCGGCGCTGTCCATTTTGCTAATACCAGAACCATTGATGACCAGCTTTCCCGCGTCCGGCCAGGTTATTTTCTTAATTTCATGCTGCAGCTCGTGGAGATTGGCCAAGGTCCATTCACCTTGGCAATCCACTCGCCTGGCGTTTGTGTCCAGCTTTAAAAACAGCGCTTCCTTCATGCTAACTCACTTTGCTTTCGAGAGTTCATCCGTCATGTCCTGCACATATTGCGGGCTGGCGATGGGCATTTTAAGCCGTGGCGCGTTTTCCGCAAGGTTCAGCTTGTCCAGCGACACCGAGCGCAGGGTGAAATTATCGTAGGTGCGATAATAAAAAACCCGGTGGGTTAAATCTTTGAAGACTGTCCACTCTGAGCTTTCATTAATGTATTTGCCACTTTCCGGCTCGCGGGCGAGGCCAAAGGGGATGTCCACGTTGTTGATGATGTGCTGGGCGAGATTGAGCACGCCGGCGGCATTGGCGACCGGCAGAGCGACGTCGGTTAGTACGGCCATTTTGACAAAGCGCGAGGGTGGGCTGATGTCTCCAGGCATGCCGATCATGCCAAAGCCTTGGCCGGTGGCTGCGAACTTCACGCCATCTGCGATAACCGCCGGTGGGTTCGTCGGGCGCAAGTGGACATAATTATTCAGATTGATCAGGTGCCAGTCATAGCCGGGGGAGTTGGTCATGACGCCGATCTTGTTGTCGTAGAGATTCATTTTGCCATTGATGTATTCGATGACGATGCCCTTGCCGCTCGAGTCAAAGACGGAGAAATGCAGGGGGAAGACCATATCGCCCATACCGGGAATCTTTTGCTCGAAGACGTAAATGGTAGAAAGGGCTTCACGAACTTCATCTATCGTTTTGAAATTGCTGAGAATCCAGTCGCCTATGTGAATATAGGGCAGGGCTTGTTTGTTTTGACCGAGGGGGACGGTTTGATATTGGGCGAGGCCGGGTAAATAGAGCGCTTCAAAAGAAAGTCCCTGGTCATTCATGCCGTCGACGGTAGTATCAACGTCCATGGCATCCAGAAAGACATAGCCATAATGGGCTTTCCAACTCATGCCGTCGTTTTTACCGTCCGGCGATGTCATATTGAATACTCGACCGCGTGGCGAGGTGCGCAGGTTGGAATGAAGATCAGCAGAAAATTCCATGCTGCGAGCAACCATCACGGTGCCGTCTTTCGCGGTTAAGCGAAAATCAGTGCAGGCAGTACCGGTTTGAACGAAGAAAGTGGCGGCTAATGCTAGCCCTAGACGATAGAAAGACAGCTTCATGACAAGCCTCCTTGGCAAAATGGGCGCGATCCTTAGGCCGTATTATAGCAAAAACCAGGGAGAATTGTATGAGAAATGCCCGCAACCCTCCCCCGTGGGGGGAGGGGGTGGGGTTTAGATGACGAATTGGCGACGATCTTCAATGGACATGTCGTCTCTCGATCTTGCTTCAGCCGCACAGGATCGGAACGGGAGGGGTCTGGGGCGAGCGAAGAAGGAGTAGTCATCATTCGCGGAGACCGGGGTCGGCGCTTTAGACGGTTTCTTCTCTTCGCTATTTTTGCTTTCAGCTCCCAGTCTCGCTGGTGCTTCTTTGGGTCTGGCTAGATTTTCTTGGTCAAAAATAGCATCCGTCGCAGCATTGAGGTTTTTCGAAATAGCGGCTAGTTTTTCATTTAGTTTCTTTTCTTCCCGCATTCTCATTTCTTCAGCCACCATTCGCTGTTGTGCAGCAGCTGCTTTCTCTTCATCGCTAAGTTCAATGGGCTGATTATTAGATGGAGCAACCAGAATAAGTCTCCGTGACTCGGCGCGATTCAGTCTTTCTGTCATCGTGCTGGTTCGGTAGCCATCCGAGGTTTGGTGTTCTCTTTGTTTGAGCAGAGTCAACAGTCTGCGAAGAAGTACATCAGCCGCTTTCAGGGCTGCTTGAGTTCCAGCGGTAATGGAGTTGATGGTTCCTGCGATGATACCCAATAATCGCATCGCGGGATTGGTTGTGCCGGCACCAGCCAAGACGCCGTTGCCGACGCCATTCACCACAACATTACCCATGTTAACAACTTTCGTGGCCACTGAGTCAGGTTGGGGTCCCACTTTGGGTGCGGCTTTCGCTTTAGCAGACTTCACTGCCGTTAATTTTTCTTCGGCCAGTATTTTAGCTGCATGAACTGCGAGGTCGTGAGAGAGGATACGAATCTCACCTCTGTTAGCTACTGCAACCGCTGGCTGTTTCGCCTTCTTGCCGTCAAGCAGTCTGGATAGAGCAGGCGCAAATTTACCGATGGCATCCACGGTTGAGGCGATGCCAAAGGGAATCTGGCCAAGGAAAGCGAGGCCCAGACAAACAAACTGGGACACAGCGTCCGCCGCTCTGGGGATCCAGTTGACAAGAATTTCTTTCACACCCGGCGCGCAGGTATTTTGCGTCATGTATAAACCAAACCCGGCCAGCGGTAGAAAGGCCACGGTCATGGCAATGGTGAGGCCACGTTCAAAAATGATGCGCCCGAGTGATTTGCCTTTATTTTGTGGCGATTCCGGATCAATGTCGACCATGCCTTTGAGAAACTTAATCACTTCTCCCACCACATCGGTCTTTTTAAAGAGATCGGAGATGTCTTTGAACATCAAGGCTGTCATACAGATGAAGGTTACGACAGCTAACGCAGCGCCCACCGGCGGTAGGGCCACTGAAACAGCGCCCAGAAAGCCAAACACAGCCGGCAAGGCTAAGGTGCTGACATAAGTTAAGCCGGCAAACGTGAGGCCAACAGAGAGTGACAGGACGCCTGCCATCACCATGGCTCCGGTTTTAGCACCTGAAAGCGGCTTACCCTTTTCGTCGACCAGAAACTTTTCTCTGCCAAACAGGTCGATTAAAACCGGTCCAGTGGAGCGCATGAAAATCTTCCAGTTCACAAATGCGCCGGTGAAGAAGAAGGCTGCTGCGATGGCGGTAGCTCCGCCTCCGGTCATCATGTTGGCGCCGATGAACATGGCGGCGGTTGAAATGCCGCAGCTCAGGGCGATAAAGCCAACGCAAAAGAGGCCAAAGCCGTTGAGCGCACGTTGCCACAGTGTCCGATGATGAAAGTTGGTGATCTGAGCGATTTTTTTCAGATCAGCGTCGCTCAGTTCGCGATGACGCGTGGCGGCGGTCTGCAATTCCGCATCAAAATGCTCGATATGGTCCTGAGACATTTTCTTGATTAAGGTCTGCATTTTGCGGAGACCTAACCAAGTCAGGAATTCTTGCAGGCGCGTGTTGTTTTTGCGCAAATACCAAATTTGGTCTTTGTGGCGCAAGAAAGCGGCGTTGCGGAAGGGAAGCTGGTCTGCGTTGAAATCCTTGTCTGCGGGTGAGACGTCGGATACCAGCAGATCGGCGCCGTTTTTATCGCGCCAGGTGAGTTCTTCTTTTGGCTTCGGAGTAGGACCAGTCAGCTTTCTAGTGGCATGACCCGTGTGCAGAGTAATTAAATTTAACTCTTTTCCAGTCAGCTCTCTGCGTTGTTCGGCGAATCTCTGAACTTGCAGATCGCGATCCAGGTTTTCAAGTTCAAAGTAGGTGAAATTTTTAACGACTTCACTATTTTGAGTTGTCGTATCAACAAACCACAGGTCTTTTTTGTATCGTATATAAGCCTTTTGACCCGCGGTGATACTAGCGAAGAGATCGGGTCCGGGGGGTGTTTTGCTGACAATCAACAAGCATTTATTGTGAGCATTTTCCAGGGGAAGCTCAAGCCCTTTAGCCGCATATCTTAATTCTTTCGCAGAGAGAACTCTGTTTTGTTTACGAATGGCGTCAAGGTTAATATTAAATTGGTGCAGTGCTTCGCTTCTTTGCGTAAGCATGACCAACTGTTTTTTGCTTTTATCAGCCAAGTAAAGGCGCTGCGGGTTGGGCAGATTGACTGCTTTTAAAATATCAGGAAAAAGGAGTTTCAGTTTATTGAGATTCCGACTTGCCGCAAATTCCTCTAGCGCTTTTAATTTGCGTAAGTTCACAAGCACATCTGCTTGTTCTTTCTGTGCGCTCGCGGTTTTCTCGTCTTTATCGGCTTCTGACCTAACGCTGCTTAGATCGGCTGATCTATTTTTGATGGTAGCAGCCAATCGTATTCGCAAATCAGTCAGGCTAAGATGGCCAACTTGAACTTTGTCGTTGGCGTCTAAAAATGAATATTGCACACGCGGCAACACAGGCCGGCCTGTTTTTTCGTCTTCCTCTTTCTCATCGCCAACAATCTTAAGTTGGATCTCGCCCACCTTGAGTTTTTTGTCGGACTTTAAATTAATTTCATAGGGGGCGGCAGCGCGAATAAGAGCGGTTTGCGCGAAAGGCAGGTCTTGAAGTTTATCAAGGGTCGGCACGGAGGAGGTGACAAGGAGTCTGCATTCCCGGTCGAGATCGAGCGCCGGTTTGAATTTCTTTTCTTCCGCCGCTTCTCCCACTAAAGGGTTGTTTTCATTGGGATTTTCGCTTTCTAATCCAATAGCTGAAGGCTGAGCGCCTGGTGCGCGTACGTTTGCCATGACCACATCCTCATTTCAAGTGCTTATTTAGGAATCTTAATCCTTATATTCAACATAATTTGAATAGTTTGGCAAGAGAAAGTTAGGAAATGCGCTGTGCGGAGATGATTTGAATAAATAATGACCAATCAAAACGATTCTCTATGCGGCGATTTCCCCTTTCCTCCACGCTTTTTGTGGAGGAAAGGGTAGGGATAGGAGGTAAAACGCGAAATTCCGACTTCCTACTCCAACCCCATTCTTTAACGTGCCCGTAGGAGCTTGCTCTGTATTCCATCGCGTTTTTAGCATAAAATATGCCCTCCAAAACTAGATCAAAACGAGCTGCCATGATTGCCTTACTTGAAGCTAAAAAAGCCGGTCTTTTTAAGAAGAATCACTGGATCCCAAACATCGTCTCCGGACTCATCGTCGGCATTGTCGCCCTCCCGTTAGCCATGGCCTTTGCCATTGCCTCCGGCGCAAGACCCGAGCAGGGGTTGTATACGGCTATCGTCGCCGGCTTCCTCGTCTCCGTCTTCGGCGGCAGCCGCTTGCAAATCGCCGGGCCCACCGGAGCATTTATCGTTATTCTAGCGGGCATCACCGCGCGCTACGGCATCGTCGGCTTACAACTGGCCACCATCATGGCCGGCTTCATGCTCCTTCTCATGGGGCTCACGCGTCTCGGCAAAGTGATTCAGTTCATCCCCGAAGCGGTGATCGTCGGTTTCACAGCGGGGATCGGCGTTATTATCTTCGTCGGTCAGTGGAAAGATTTTTTCGGTTTTCAAAATTTGCCCGCTGCTCAGCATTTCCACGAAAAGCTGTTTCACCTGGTGCTGGCCTTTCCAGAATTTCATTTGGCGACCACTGCTTTGGCCGCTCTTGCTCTTTTCCTCGTGATTTTTAGCACCCGCGTTTTCAAGCGCATCCCCGGTCCCTTGATTGCGATGGTAACGATTACCTCGCTGCAAGCCGTGTTTCAATTCCCGGGCGTCGCCACCATCGGTTCCACCTTTGGCGGCATTCCCCAAGTGCTGCCGCAATTTCAATTGCCGGAGTTCACCGGCGCGCAATTACTGGAGCTAGTGGGTCCCGCATTTTCTATCGCCATGCTGGGCGCGATTGAATCGCTGCTTTGCGCCGTCGTCGCCGACAAGATGGCTGGCACCCGCCATCACAGCAACCAAGAGTTGATCGGCCAAGGCCTGGCGAACATCGTCGCACCTTTGTTCGGCGGTTTTGCCGCCACCGGCGCCATCGCGCGCACCGCCACCAATATCAGAAACGGCGGTACCAGCCCGCTCTCCGGAATCATTCACGCCCTGACGCTGGTCATGGTCATTTTGGTGTTTGCGCCTTTGGCTGCTTACATTCCACTCTGCGCTCTAGCGGCGATTTTATTTCTAGTGGCGTATAATATGAGCGATTTGCCTCATTTCATAAAGATAGCGACAACGGGGAGGGGGCAGGAAGTGTTGGTCTTGCTGACCACTTTTTTCCTGACATTGTTTATGGATTTAGTGATCGCGGTCTGCGTGGGTGTGGCGCTGGCGTTTGTGCTGAAGTATGTGTTTGGAAGGGAAGCGGTTGCTTTAAGCGAAGCTGGATCAGAAACTAAAAGTTAATTTTAGAAGGCTCCGTCATTGCGAGCGAGAGCGAGAATATCCCCTTTCCTCCATGTTTTTTATGGAGGAAAGGGTAGGGTTAGGAGGTAAAATTATGCTCTTTATACCTCCTACCCCTACCCCTTCCTCCACAAACAGCGTGGAGGAAGGGGGATATTCTCGCTCTCGCTCGCAATGATCGGATTACTAAAAGATCGAGATAAAAAACGATGCCCATACTACCAATATGTTTCGCTACCGGCCTCATCGCCGGCATCATTGATGCTATCGCCGGTGGAGGCGGGCTGATTAGTTTGCCGATGCTGCTCAGTCTCGGCATACCACCCCAGCTAGCCTTGGGCACGAACAAACTGCAAGGCATGTTTGGTACCGGAGTTGCGGCTTTCAGCTATTACCGGCATGGCTTACTCAATCGCCAGGGTTTGGTTCGTGGTCTCGTGTCTTGCAGTCTGGGTGCCATCTTAGGCGCAATAGCCACCCAACTCGTTTCAAATGAATTTCTCAAACATGTGATCCCCTTCTTGCTGTTTCTGGTGTTCACCTATGTCGTTTTCTGCCCGCGCCTCGGTGTGCACGATGAGTCGCCCAAATGGCGATTTGAACTGTTTTACCCTGTCGTCGGTCTCGCGCTGGGTGTCTACGATGGCTTCCTCGGCCCCGGCGTCGGCGGCTTCTGGGTGTTTCTGCTGATGTATTTTCTTGGCTACAATATTCTCAAGGCTACGGCCCACGCCAAGCTTTTTAATTTCACCACCAATGTCGTCGCCGTCTTGTGTTTTGCCATCGGCGGCAACATTGATTACCGCCTGGGTCTCTGCATGGCCGCGGGACAAATGATCGGCGGACGCATTGGCGCGCTTTTTGCTTTGAGTCGCGGCGTGAAGCTGGTGCGGCCTTTGTTTTTGGTGATGATGTTTTCCTCGATTGTCACTCTGATCTACCGTGATGAATCCGACTGGAGCGGTGCTTTGCAGTGGGGTTTTGCTTTGGTGTTCATGGTGATTGCGGTTTTATACTTTTGGAAACGTTCGCGAGATGCGTTGTCGTGAGCAAGTTGCCGATCGACCGTCGTATCTCAGTCGCCCCGATGATGGATTGGACGGACCGTCACGATCGTTATTTCCTGCGGCTGATCGCGCCGCAAGTGTTGCTGTATACGGAAATGCTCACTGCCAACGCACTCGTGCATGGCGATTATCGTTATCTTCTGCAATTCGATCCTCTCGAACACCCTGTTGCCCTGCAACTCGGCGGCAGTGAGCCGGCGCTCTTAGCGCAGGCGGCTCAAAGAGGGGAGGAGTTCGGCTATGATGAAATTAATCTCAACGTCGGCTGCCCCAGTGATCGCGTGCAATCGGGTCGCTTCGGTGCTTGCCTGATGCGTGAACCCACGCTGGTTGCTGATAGTGTAGCCGCTATGCGCGCGGTGGTACGAATACCTGTGACGGTCAAATGCCGCATCGGTGTTGATGAGTTGGATGCTTACGAGAATTTGACCCAGTTTATTGAAACCGTCGCCGCTGCCGGTTGCGAAGTTTTTGTCGTTCATGCACGCAAAGCCTGGCTGCAAGGCTTAAGCCCCAAGGAGAATCGCGAAATTCCACCGTTGCGTTATGACGTGGTGCGGCAGCTTAAGCGGGATTTTCCGCAGTTAACGATTATCATTAATGGCGGGATTAAAACGGCCGAGGAAGTTGCGGAGCATTTAAAATTTGTGGATGGCGTGATGATTGGGCGTGAAGCTTACAGCAATCCTTATTTGCTGGCGGAATTGCAGAAGCAATTTTATTCCCCGGAACTGCGCCCGGAGTCACGCGCGGCGGTGATTGAGAAGTTGCTGCCTTATGTGCAGGAGCAGTTGACGAAGAGTGCTAGGCTGTCGAATATCACGCGGCATATTTTAGGATTGTTTCGTGGGGAGAAGGGCGCTAACCGGTGGCGGCGCTATCTTAGTGAGAATGCGCATCGGCAAGGTGCGGGGTTGGAAGTGCTGCGTGAGGCGCTGAATCTGGTTGGGAGAGGTTGATCAGCGATAGCCCCGTCTTTGCGAGCGAGAGCGAAGCAATCCAGGTTTTATTGCCCCGCCATCCTTGTCACATCGCCAGACACTTCACTGATAGAGCAGCAATAAAACCTGGATTGCTTCGCTCTCGCTCGCAAAGACGGGGCTGCGCTCGCGTTAGTAGAAATCAAGCAGGAGTGTAAGTCCGTCCACCCGTCATTGGCCTCGGCACTCCAGTCGTTCCCGGCAAGCTCAGCGGCTTATTCTGCAAGCTCCTAACCGCCAGATACGCAAAAATTTGCGCCTCCATCGCCTGGCTATTCCAACCCGCCTCATCCGCATGCAGTACTTGCACAGAAGTCTGCGCGCGCTTTTGCAGGCAGCTTTCCAAATGCTGGCGAATCACCGGATTGTGCCAGCCACCGCCAGCTAAAATCCACAGCGGCGGTAGTTTGGCTTGAATCAAGTCGAGACTATTGATAATAGTCTCTGCGGTAAATGCTTCGAGCGTAGCGCAAGCGTCTTGCAGTGTGAGCGCATCTAATTCCGGAATCAGTTGCATGTCGCCAATGTCCAAAGCCTTGGGCGGCAATTGCTGCAGATAATTTTTGCCATGCTTGATCAGTGATTTTGCAAAAAGGGCTTCAAGAACATCTGCATTTATTTTCCCTTGCTTCCCATAGCGACCATCCCTATCCATGCATTCATTTCCGCCAGTACGCTGCCTCACTAGCCGATCAATCAAACCATTTCCCGGCCCAGTATCAAAAGCGACTAAATCTTCCTCGCGCTCACCTTGAATCAGAGTGACATTCGCAATCCCGCCGCAATTCACAACGGCCACCGGAATTTTCCCGTCTTGCAGTGCGAGCACGCGATGATAAAGCGGCGCAAAGGGCGCGCCTTGTCCGCCGGATGCGACGTCATCGCTACGAAAATCATTCACGACCGGGATGCCGAGATCATTCGCTAATTGCTGACCATCGCCAAGTACAATCGAGATTCTCGCGGCGGGTTGATGATACATGGTTTGGCCGTGGTAGCCGACGACGGTGATTTGCTTTTTATCCTGATGCGTTTTTTGCAGCAATTGCTTCACGACTTGCCCGTGAAGTTGCGTCGAATGTCGCGTAATCGCGTCTAAGCTTAGTTCGTTGCCCGGCAGAAAGCGCGTCAGCTCCGAAATTTTTTGCGTGAGCTGGTTTTCTGGGAGAGCGAGTTCTTGTCGTAAGTAAGTTTGGAAAGAGGCCGCAAAATTTTCTTGCGCGGCGCTCAGGTTCCCAGCCTCTTGCCGGATGGCATACTCCGCCCCTTTGAGCAGCAGCTTAAACTCTGGGGCATAGGAAAGTGAGTTGTGCCCCCGATCTTTAACCTGGCTTGAAGAACCGTCGGTCTCGAGCAGGGCTGCGTCGATCCCATCCATGGAGGTTCCGCTCATTAATCCGATACTTAGCATGCTGTTGCCTTTTTGAAAGTCATGCAAGAAATTGTATCAAAATCAGGGACTAATACGAATGTCTTTCGCATGCTCGAAAATACCTGCGATTTTGCCTTTAAACTGATGAAAATCAATACAATTCCGCTTAATTATACCTTCAGCTTCTTTAATACTTTCTTAAGCTGCGTTTGTTAAATTATAGGTATGACTAAAAAACACACAGTAAACGAGCGAAGAACAAGAGTCCCATTAAACCGTGCGCTGAGAGGTTATGTCTCCGTGTCGGCGGATCACTACGACGCCATGGCAAACCAAGCTTTCGATTTGCTCGATGTGTTGTACACTTACTTCTTCCGTTACCCCTGGTTGTTGCAGCAGATTGAAGGTGCATTGACGAGCAAGGGTGACGCGATTGATTGCCTGGCTTCGAATCCTGCCGCTGCTGTTGGTTTGACGCTGATCTTAGGCGCCACCGCCGCGGCCAGCCTCATTCACGATTATCGTAAATTGCAGAAGGACGCCGCGAAAGAACAAGAGGCGGTTCAGCTCAGTCACCAACGGATTCAGGAAAGATTGCGGCAGGCGCAAGTGCAGCCGCAGTTGTCTATCGCCAGTGTAACCGAGAGCGACAGCAGCCCGAGTGCTGGCATCATTAGCCCCAGCGAGTCGAAAGGTTCAAGCTCCCCGCGACCGATCATCGTCAACTATGCCAGCAACTCAAGTAACTCCTCGCAGCCTGAGAGCAAAGTCAGCGAAACCCAGGAAGCCTTGACTCAGCGCGTCAACCAGCGCATCGCGAAAGTTTTGCAGAACAATACCGAGTGGGGCGACAAATACGCAACCGTCGAAGTGAACGGCGATTACGTTGAGTTCACCTTGAAAGACCAACCCGACGTCGAAGTGAAAGTTGAAATTCTGCAGGGCAAGCTGAAAAGCTGGCCGCGTCTCAAGCGCGGTCTTGTTCAATCCCATGCCGCCGGTCGTTGGTTGCTCAATAAGACACCTGGCGTGCTGGGGAACATCTGGACGGCTTTCAGCCTCGCCTTCACGGCTTACTGGATCATGTGGATGGGCGCCGCCGCTACGGGTAGCGTCAGTTCTGTCGGCGTGAACAATCTGGGCATGGCGGCTTACGGCGTCCCGATTGCCGTCGCTCTGCTTTACCCCACGATCAAGCTCTATCATTGGGTGCGCGATGCGATCGGCGAAAAAACAGTGCAGCAAGAAGCTGCTGTGAATGGCGAGGCCATTGAGCAGATCGTGAAATACGAAAGAAGCCATCGTCTGAAAGTGGAAGCCAACGCGGACATGACTCGCATTGTGGAGCAGGCGATTTGGGATGATGAGATGGAGCGCATCAATCAAGAATTGAAAAAAATGAATTTCGCTGAGATTGCGCCGCCGAAAGAGAACGATTTTGTGAGCGGCGATCAAGAGATTGCACTGCTGACGAAAAAGAAGTGGACCAAAACGGCGATGACATTTTTGTGCGCGACGATCGGCGCCTACATCGGTTCGCAATACGGCGCCTGGTTGGTGTCCGATTTTCTGAAAGAAGCGTTTAGCCTTGTTCTGGATGTGGGCGCCTCCGCTTCGGGTTTGGGTATCGCGTTTATCGTTTGCAGCAGTGCGTATGGTGTTTATAAAGCGTATCAGCAGCACCAGGCGGTGAAGCAGCAGCAGGAAAATCTGCGGCTGCAGGGCGTTAGCCTGGCGGCGCGTGTGAATCAACTGGAAAGTATTTTTAAACAGAATGCGAAACGAATTGAAACTCTGCAATTAGAGTTGGGTCAATTGATCGAGAGTCCCGCTGATCTGGCTTGGTTGAGAGGGCAGAATAAAGCGTTTCAAAGCTCGAATTTGGTTGAGCCAGCTGTGAGTGAGTCTGCTAAACCCAAGAGCTTGCTGGAGCAAGTGATGTACTTTGGCTCTTGCCTCTACGCGGGTATCTGCGGCGGCATGAGCGGCGCCATGATCGGCCGTATCGCGCTGGTCGTGGGCACAGTCGCGTTTATTCCTTTCACGGTCGCGGCACTTTCCAACCCGTGGACGATCGCGATTTTGGTGCTGGCGGGCATCGCTTATGGTGCGATCAAGACTTATAAGAAGCATATTGAGAACAAAGAAGGCGAGGCGTTTGCGCGTCATGAGCAACTGAAGAGCAGAGGGACGCAGGTGCAGAAGCAGAATGCCGTGGCTGAAATGCAAATCAAATTGCTTGAAGCGAAGAAAGTGGAGTTAGTGGCGAAGCGTAACGCAAGGGGTGAAGACCCGGACTATTCTCAGTCGAAAGGCCATCAATTCCAGGCTTCTATTTTGGGGCTGGTGGGCGACGACAGCTTGGTCCGCGTCAAGTCTAAGCAGAAAGACACCAGCCCCGTCGCCGCGAGACAGTCGATCTTTCAGAGTAAGACGGCGGAAGACCGCGATGGAATGACGCCGATTCCTCGAAGACATCTTAACCTGGCGTTTCCTCGCTAGTCTTGACTAATTTCGGCGCCTCTAGCTCGACTGGTCTTGGGGAGATTTTTATAAGAGCATTAAAGGCGTTTTGTGCCCCCCCATCCTTTCCTTCCCCCACAAAAACGGGGGGAAGGGACCATCTAAGCGAGTTCTGCTTTAAACGTCGGGTATTTGAAATGACCGCAAAGACGAAACCCCCGGCCTTTATGCTCTTAATACGTTGAACCCACATATAAAGCCACATCTGCTTAGATGGTCCCTTCCCCCCGTTTTTGTGGGGGAAGGAAAGGATGGGGGGGCACGCATGGCATTTAAATTGCAAACGTTCACGTTTACGTTTACTCGATCAAGCCAAAATCGCCTCTTTCCCCAGCGCCAAAATCAATCGCCTGATACCGATGACAATAAGGCTGCTTCCCATTCTTCTGGTAATAGGCCTGATGATAATCCTCCGCTCTCCAAAATGCCGCCACCGGCAGCAGCTGTGTGGCCGGTAAGTATCCTTTCCGCTTCAATACCTCAATCAACTGCCGCGCCATCTTCTCCTGCGCCTCATCAAAATAAAAAATCACACTAAGATACTGCTCCCCCAAATCCGGCCCCTGCCCATCTCGCTGCGTAAAATCATGAATCTCAAAAAAATACTTCACCAACTTCTCATAACTCAAAACCCGCGGATCATAGATAACCCGCAAAGCCTCAAAATGGCCTGTATCCCCCTCACAAATTTCTTCATAAGTTGGATTCAGCTTACTCCCGCCGGTATAACCCACTTCCGTTTTCAAGACGCCGGGCAATTTTTTAAAATAATGCTCGACACCCCAAAAACACCCGGCAGCAAAAATCGCCTCTTCCGTGTCTGTCACCTGCAAATCCGGCACAAAATCTAAACTCAGTGAATTAACGCAATGCCGCGTATCTTTGGCCGTCAATTTCTCTCCCTGAAACACATGCCCCAAATGCGCCCCACAACGTGCGCACAAAATCTCCGTGCGCATGCCATCCGCATCCGTTTTCTGTGTCACCGCCCCCGGCAACTCTTCATCAAAACTTGGCCACCCACAACCCGAATGAAATTTTGTTTGCGAGCGAAACAGCGCCAGCCCACACTGACGACAGAGATAAGTCCCCGCGTCCTCCCAGTCTGTATAGGTGCCCGTGAAGGGATGTTCCGTCCCCTTGTTCTGAATTACATAAAGCGCCTGCGGCGTTAAACTCTTCGTCTTGATCGTCATTGCTTGTTTCCTCCATTCGCTAACCCTTTAAATCTAATAATTTTTGCCTTATGATGTAAAGCTGTAATATTCTGTTCGGCAGTTGTTCACTAATTAAACAAAGGAGCATGTTTTATGATGATTATGCACATGACCTACGGTATAGACATGATCGCCGCGACTGCGGGTACCGCTTTATTGGTTTGGTCAATGAAAAATCCCGGCAAAGGCAGCTGGCTAGGAAAGCTGGTTGGCGCTCTCGTTTTAATTTTCTCCGTTATCTGCATCGTCTGCATGGCCTCTTGTGCGGCCAGAGGCGGCGAGTGTCACAGCATGGGTCAAGGTGAAGGCATGATGGGTCAAACCCAATCCGCTATGCCGGGTGAAGAAATGCATGACCACATGGCTAAGAAAATGGAACACAAGAAGAGCTAATGCAAAACCCGCTATACCCAAAAAGAGAGTTGTCACCGACAGCTCTCTTTTTTTTCGCCTTAAGGATGCGCGACAATTCCTAGAACGGTGAGTGCCTGCTTTTCAATGCCATATTGCCAAAATATCCGAAATGCGTTGGACGTGTTGTTTTCTGCGTAGGCTTCAAAGACTTCGGCGCCGTTGATCCCCTTGATGCCGGAGAATTTATGCGTGTGCAGGGAAGGGTGGCGCACATTCACTTCCAGATAGCCTAAGGCTTTTCTCACCGCCTTCAAACGTTTATCCATGCTGGGGTGTTCGGCCAGCGCGTGCAGGTCAGAGTCCGCTTGTTTGCTGAGGTAGAGTTTGAAAGACATAGGCGTGGCCTTTTATTTTAACTTATGCTGTGGTCCGGAATCGTCGGGCCCTTGCTGAGGACCGTCTTTCTTGTCTTGTACTTCATGAGCGAAGCTGACTGGAATGCCCGGGTCGCGATTTTTGTCCCAAGCTTCTTGCATATTCTCGATTACGGTTTCGAGCATGAAGCGCGTTTGCTTTTCGTCGTCTTTGGGCCAGGGTTTAGGGGGCATGGTAAATTCCTCGCGGTTACTATAAATATAGTCGATGGCGAGGAATTTGCTAAAGGGCGAATAATCAGGGGGTTATGAGCCTCCCTTTTTGCAGTCTCGTGAACGTGAACGTTTGCGTTCACGTAAAGACGGGGTTTCTCAAACAGACAGCAGTTTCTCGGCAATCTCCACAGCATCCAAAGCCGCGCCGCGGCGCAGGTTGTCGGAGACCAACCAGAGGAGTAGGCCGTGCTCCACCGTCGGGTCACGGCGGATGCGGCCAACGAAGACGTCATCCTTCCCTTCCGCTTCAACTGGCGTCGTGTAATCGTGCGGGCTGATTTTGATGCTGGGGCTTTTGGCCAGCAAGGCTTTCGCCATCTCCGGGTCAATGGGATTGGCGAATTCAATCGCCAGTGAAATGCTATGCCCAACCATGACCGGCACGCGCACCGAGGTGGCGGCGATTTTCAAATTAGGAGAAATAAGTTTCTGCACTTCCTTCGCGATTTTGACTTCTTCATAAGTAAACCCATCTTCCAGAATTTTATCCACCGGGGGAACACATTAATTCGCTGCTGGTGACACCTATCCCCTAACTCGCTACAATG
>Ga0206822_1023_pt1 | contig 50459 bp, 36 predicted proteins | sample Alteio_BWOrgCont_83_FD_152913 | JGI IMG/M metagenome (GOLD analysis project Ga0206822, IMG submission 152913) | Enriched cells from forest soil in Barre Woods Harvard Forest LTER site, Petersham, Massachusetts, United States -... | ecosystem: Environmental > Terrestrial > Soil > Temperate forest >... | reverse complement strand
CTGAAGGGGCGCCGAGCCTAGGTACTACCCAGAACGGCATCGCACGCTGTAAGCGTGCCGTATCCCAATATCCCCAAAACTAAATTCAAAATACCCAAAAGTTATGACCAAGGCTGAAAGCAATGGGCCGAAAACTGGCTGGAACTCCTGAATGGAAAATCATGTAATTTTGGTCGATTCGTTTCTCTCCAGGTCAGTCCTTAGTCCGGAGCGCCAGCGGAGGACGTCTGCGTCCCTACTTACTCGCCACATACTCTTGCCAGGACCGCACAGGTATCTTGTCCGGATCAAGCTCCGTCAAACATTGCAGAAACATCTGCGCCACATGCAAATTCGTTACTAAGGGTATATGGTGATCAATTGCCAGCCTTCTGATTTTAAACCCATCTGTCATGTTGCTTCCCGTTGGATGCCTCCTTGGTATATTGATGATCAAATCAACATGCCTGTTTGCAATCGCTGTGATGAGATTTGGCTCCATTTGCTGGCTCGCTTTATACAGGAAGCTGGAACCTATCCCATTGCGGCATAGGAAATCATGCGTATTCTCTGTCGCAAAAATCTCCCAACCTTGCTCTTCCAGTTTTATAAGTGATGGTAATAATTTCCCTTTTTTGTCTCCACCTATGCTTACAAGTATCCTTTTACCCCCTATTGCCTGTTCAGTGGAAAGCCAAGATCTGTAAAAGGCCTCCAGAAAATTATCGCCAATGCATGCAACTTCTCCTGTAGATGCCATTTCCACATGCGCTACAGGATTCGCCCCCTTCAAACGGCTATACGAGAATTGCGGAGATTTCACTCCGACATAATTCAATTCCAACGTTTCATAATGACTTTTGGAATGCTTTCCAAGAATAGCTTCCGTGGCGATTTCAATGAAATTGTGATTTGTGGCTTTCGAAACAAATGGAAAGGAACGGGAAGCCCGCACATTGCACTCTATGACTTTGATTTCATTATCAATTGCGATGAATTGAATATTGAATGGACCGGTGATTTGCAGCGCCTTCACAATATCGCGTGTAATCTTTTTCGTGCGCCGGATCGTTTCCATATAAATGCGCTGGGGCGGGATGACAATTGTGGCATCGCCGGAGTGTATACCTGCATTTTCAATATGTTCGGAGATCGCTTCGATAACGATAGCGCCCTTTTCGGCAACGCCATCGACCTCCAATTCTTTCGCGTTTTGTATAAACTGGGAAAGCACAACAGGATGTTCCGGAGTGACTAATGTAGCGGTATTCAGGTATCGTTCCAGGTCATCCTTACTGTGGACGACGTTCATATAGGCTCCGGACAGAACATAAGATGGACGCACAAGGATCGGATAACCCACTCGCTCAGCAAATGCTCTGGCGTTATCAAGGGTTGAGACAGCTTCCCAAGCTGGTTGGTCAATTCCCAGTTTGTGAAGTAATGAGGAAAATTTTTGTCGGTTTTCTGCTTGATCGATGGAGGATGCCGGAGTCCCTAAAATGGGATATCCTTCATTGTGTAAGGGGAGCGCTAGGTTATTCGCAACTTGACCTCCGACCGAGACGATGATTCCTTTTGTTTTCTCGAATTCAGCGATGTCCTGAATTCTTTCTAGAGTGATCTCTTCGAAGTAAAGGCGATTGGATTCATCATAATCAGTGCTGACAGTTTCGGGATTGCAGTTGATGATGATTGTATTTTTTCCAAGTTTCCGCAACGTTCTGGCGGTATTAACTGCACACCAGTCGAATTCGACAGAAGAACCTATGCAATAAGGTCCTGATCCTAAAATAAGGATCGGAGAACTTTTCGAAGAGGATACATCGTTCAGAGATCCATGATAGGTGAGATATAAATAGTTGGTTTCGGCCGCGAATTCTCCTGCGAGCGTATCTATCTGTTTGACAACAGGTGTGATGTTACGTTTTTTTCTTTCAAAACGAATTTTCTTTTCACTGCTGTTGCGCAATTTGGCGATGATTTTATCTGAAAATCCAAGTTCCTTGGCTTCTTTCAGACAATTATTTAATGTTTCTTTTTTAATTTTCTCTTCAAAGAGGGCGATGTGTTGAATATGGTACAGGAACCAAGGTTCGATTTTAGATAGCTTGTGGGTCTCCTCGACGCTTTTTCCTTCTTTAAAGAATTGAGTAAGGGCAAATAGCCTTCGGTCCGTGGCGTGTTCGATTTCACTTTTAATGTCAGGGATAGGATATGGATAGTCTCCGAGTCCGCTGCAGCCGATATTTAACATGCGCACAGCTTTCTGCAGCGCTTCAGGAAAAGAACGGCCAATAGCCATCACTTCTCCGACGCTTTTCATTTCTGTCCCGATTTTTCGATCGGCAGATTTTAGCTTTTGAATATCCCAACGCGGGATTTTTACCACAATATAATCAAGCGATGGTTCGAAAAATGCCGTCGTTTTTTTGGTTATTCCATTTTGGATATCTGCCAAACGCATCCCTAAAGAAAGCTTTGTGGACACAAAGGCGAGTGGATATCCTGTTGCTTTCGATGCCAATGCGCTCGAACGGGAAAGCCGCGCATTCACTTCGATGGCTCGGTAGTCTCCATTTGCAGGATTCAACGCATACTGGATATTGCATTCTCCAACAATGCCAAGATGTCTTGCGGTTTTGATCGCCACTTCGCGAAGCAAGTGATATTCATGATTAGAAAGAGTCTGCGAAGGAGCTACAACAATACTTTCTCCTGTATGGATTCCCATGGGATCCATGTTTTCCATATTGCAGACAACGATCGTGTTGTCTTCACAATCCCGCAATATTTCATATTCGATCTCTTTCCAGCCCGATAGATACTCTTCTATTAATATTTGAGGAGCTCCGCTTAATGCCTCTTTGGCTTTGGCAAAAAGAGCCGCTTCGTTCTCCACTATCCCCGACCCTTGTCCTCCAAGGGAAAATCCGGCCCGCAGCATCACTGGGTAGCCGATTGTCTTGGCCGCTTCCAGGGCCTCTTTAGGCGAGGTCACTTGAATGCTATTCGGAGTTTTCACTCCGATTTCCCCCAAGGCATTCTTAAAGAGCGCGCGGTTTTCAGTAAGGCGGATGGAATGAGTTGTTGTGCCGAGGACCTCGACGTGATATTTTTTTAAGATCCCTTGTTCATCAAGTGCCAGGCCAAGATTAAGGGCTGTTTGCCCTCCTACGCTTAGCAATATGGCATCAGGCCTTTCCTTTTCGATGATACGGGTGACAATGTCAACATTTAGCGGTTGTAAATATACTTCGTCAGCCATATTGGCATCCGTTTGCACAGTGGCAATATTGGGATTGACGAGAACCGTTTTGATCCCTTCTTCTTTGAGTGCTTTGATTGCTTGGGAACCTGAGTAATCAAATTCTCCGGCTTGACCGATGCGCAAGCCTCCGGAGCCTAAGATTAACGCTTTTTGGGGTGCTTTTTTGCGTTTCATAATGCTTTTTATAAGGATTGATAAAATTTTTCAAATAGCCACAAGGTATCTGTGGGGCCTGGAGTGGCTTCCGGATGAAATTGTACGGAGAAGTGAGGGGAGGAAGTATGTTTGATCCCTTCGACGGAGCCGTCATTCAAGTTTCGGAATGTGACTTTCCAGTCTTTGGGCAATGAGCGTTCATCGATTGCATAGCCATGGTTTTGACTGGTGATGTAGCATTTATTCGTTTCAATATCCAAGCAGGGTTGATTTTGGCTGCGATGTCCAAAGGGCAGCTTGTAGGTTTTAGCTCCGGCGGCAAGTGCCATCAGCTGTGTTCCTAGGCAAATCCCGAATATCGGTTTTTTCTTTTGCAATGCTTTTTGGAGAATTTCGATAGTTCGAGTACATTGTACAGGATCTCCGGGGCCATTTGACAAGAAGATACCATCATATTGGTCATGTGAATAATCGTAATCAAAAGGGACTTTGACGACTGTGATCGGGAATTTCAACAAGGAACGGATAATATTTTCTTTGATACCGCAATCGACTGCGATGATGACCTTTTTTCCATTTGAATAGGCTGTTTTTTCTTTGCAGGAGACCCGAGAGACAAGGTGGTCTGTAGAGCCATTGGCGAATTGGAATCGCTTTTTGGATTCAGTTGTGATGGCCCCGAGCATAGTTCCTTTGTTTCTGAGCATTTTCGTCAATGCCCTGGTGTCGACACCTGTGATAAGAGGGACATTTTGTTCTTTGCACCAATGCTCAAGAGAATGTTTACCGGAGTGATGGTTCCAGTTATGGCATAGTTGACTGAGGACAATGCCGTGGGCATGAATTTTGGCAGATTCCCAGTGGTCAGGGATAGGGATTCCGTAATTGCCGATTAAGGGAAATGTGAAGGTGATGATTTGCCCTGCATAGGAAGGGTCGGTAAGTGTTTCCGGATAGCCCGTCATCCCTGTGGTGAAGACGGATTCACCGTAGAAAGTGCCATGTTGCCAGGAAGGCGAGCGGCCGGTGAAGATGGCTCCATTTTCAAGGATGAGTTGTGAAAATATATACTCGGTCAAAATGAACTCCGTGTGAAATCACGCGAATCATACACGATTGCCATTTTCTTGCAATTCAACAAGTTGATCATAGCCACAATACAGGAACGCGAAGGAGTAGTACATAGCCACAATAAGGAACGCGAAGGAGCGCGAAGAAAGCGAAGAGTACGCGAAGAGGAATTAAATTGATTAAATTATTTGAGAAGCTACTTATAATTTTAAAAGATACTCACCATTAAATAAAAATTATTAATTATTTTTAAATCCTCTTCGCGTACTCTTCGCTTTCTTCGCGCATCTTCGCGTTCCTTATTGTGGCCACGAGCTATTTCAAATCCTTCGAAATGTCAACGGCGAATTGCTTAAAAATCGAAGGATCAAGCTTCTTAACAACTTTCGCATCCAGATCAAACCGCTTTAAATCAACAACGCGGATCGTTGAATCCTCAAAAGTTCTAAAATAATATTTTAATGCTTGAGGATCCCTCACTGCAGTGACGAGAGTCATATCAGTATAGGTCACTCCATTCTCGACAGCACGCACTGTCCCAACAGGAATATCAAATTGATTCAGTATGTGAAACAATTGATACACAGCCTCTTCCGTTGTCTTGGAAGGAATTGCTGTGAATGAAAAAATGGAAGCTCGCACAAATCTTGATGGAGGTGTGAAATCTCCGGGCATTCCAACCAACCCCGAGCCTTGCCCAAAGGAAGTGAGCGTAAGCCCATCAATTTTTAGCGGTTTGGCATTTATTGCCGATAAGTTGATGTAGTTGCGCAAATTGGTCAGGTGCCAATCGAATGTGGGAGAGTTCGTAAATGTGCCGATCGGATTATCATAGGTGACCAATTTTCCATTGATAGGTTCAATGACAAGGCTTTCTCCATTTTTGTCATAAACGATGTAATGGAACGGGGATGGAGTCGCCCCCCAGCTTTTGATCACTACAGGAGCAATGGCAATGTTTGGCAAAGCAGCCTTGATTTCACTGACCGACGCAAATTGAGTCAAAAGCCAATTGCTGAATTCAAATTGTGATACGGCTTTGGACTGATTTTCCGATGTGATTTGCGAATAGCCTGCGAAACCGGGAAAATAGAATGTACCCACTGAAAGGCCTTTTTCGTTCATTCCATCCATCACAGATAGGTTATTGAATGCGATAAAACCTACAGTTGCGTATTTTGTCTTATAAGATAATCCAGGACCTTGTGTGGTCGTGCCGGTAAAGGCATATCCCCTTGGAACTACGACAACGGCGGCATCGATGTAAATACCGAATTCTAACGTGCGGCCATTCACAGAGGCCCCGTTCTGAGCTGCCAGCTGAAGACCAGTGCATCCGTTCACTTCGGCAGGTGTTGCTAGAGAGGTAGCTAGCATTGCCAAAGATAAAGCCCCGGCTTGCATAAATTTCTTCATGTTCATAAAATTCCTTTTTTTGTTATTGCACACTTTCTGCTGTCCACTTAGACAGAGATTCAGAGATCTCTTTTTTAGCTAAATATATTTTCAGCAACGAAAGATTGAAAATTTTTAACCTCTTCCAATCGGCGATCGTTTTGATACCTAATTTCGCTAAGTGATTTGTAGCCAATTGAAAAGGATTCACGACGCTGGATTGTAAATTTAATTTTGCATACAAGTCGTTTGAAATTCGTCCATAAAGACCAGCTTCTCTGTAGTCTTCTATTCGAAAAATGCCCCAATCGGCAAAAATATCGTACGCTTCATCTAGATCACCTAATTCGGTTCTTTCAAAAATATTCCGATAGATGATGGGAAATAAACAACCCGCCGGCCGTTCATCGTAATCCCTTGTTTCCGTTAATCTCGTCATGTGGGTCTTGTAATCTTTTTTGAGCCCCACGAAGAGCACATGCCGGGTTTCGGGGTGAGTAATCACATCACGCAAAAAAGGATCTAGTTTTTCTAAGATCACATTCATGGTCAATGCGATATGGTCCACAAGTTCATAAATTTGATAGAGATCTGTTTCGCGAAGATTATGGCCTTCTATGTCGTCTCGAAATCTTTTGGCTAAGGCATCGATTAGGTTCTTCATGTTATTGCAGCTTTCGATGAAGCCATCTCTCTGGACTCTGAATGCTTCTTGAAACCACTTGATTGATTCCGGGGAGGATCTTCGCAAAATTTCATTCAAATGAGTCAAAATATTCCCTTCAAAGGATTGAATCATCTCGACGAAGGTGGTGTGTTTAATAGAACCGAAAAGATAGATGAGCTTCCATTCGTGTTTTTGATCATCAAGGAACCGATTGATAATTTGCAATACCTGTAATGTATCTAATTTTTCGGCAACGGCACAAATGGCACCTTCCTCTTTGAGTTCTTCAAAGGCGGGCAATAATTTTTCTTTCCATTCCTTTCCCCATGAGTAATTGAAGATGCTAATTTCGCAGGCTCTTTGCTGATGGTGAAGGCTTTGCTTTTGTATCGCAATCAATTCTAGAATTTCGTGGTTATCCACTTCCTGGTTTTCTTTACCTGGACGGACGGGGCATCGAGAGCTAGATTCCCACAAATCGGAATCGCTTTTAGATCTTCTGATTTCTTCACTCGCGTCTTTGCGGGGTGCGTTTTTAGCACTCGTAAAGGAGGATTCTCCCGGCAGCAGCAGACACATCAAGTTTTTTCTAGGAGTCGGTAGCAATTCTAAAGTGGCTTTATCATTTTTTCTTAGGGTAAAGAATGCATTTTTTTTAGAACGAATCCTCAATTTCTCTAGGCTTGGAGTGAGAAGGGTTCGGCGAACGTGAATTTTGATTTTTATCAGCAAATTTTTCATTTTTTCGTCTAGCAAAGCATGACTCTCGAGCTTTTCTTCTAAAATCATAAGCTTTCTTTCGCTGAAAATTTTGTAGACCACTTCTTGTAATGCTTTTAATAATTTAGGAGTGAATCTGACCTCTTCGAGTTCAGTATCGAGTGTGTCTGTCCAACCCTCAATTTTTTTACGGAAGATTTTTTTCACCTGTTTTTGATAATCAGGATGGACTTTCGGGGTCTCTACCATAATTAACTTAAGGAAGAAGGAAGTGGTTGAAACAGGTTCTGGCTTTTGGGCAGGCAATTTATCCTGGACCAGAGTCAGGATGTCGAAGTCTTTATGCAAGCATAATAAATCCCTAAATGTTGCTGAATAATTTGGAAATACCATTCTCGCCTATCTCCTAGGAAATCTAAAATTTAAATTTTTGATCCTAAAAATGATAAATAGAGTATTTCCCTGTTTAGGACAAGAAGAGAAATTCCCCAACAGACAGAATATGAACTAACTATGCTGACGTTCTTCGCTGGCGCTCGGGACTAAGATTGCACCAATCAACCTTTTCCGCTATAAAGGATGTAAACGTCAAGGACCACCATGAATGCCCCTTCCCATTTCAAAGGCAAAGAGGTTATCGAACATGTTGCCGAAGCCCAAGCAAAAGGCATCCTCTCCTCCTCCGAAATCCACGGAACCGAAATCCCCGGCAGAATTTCCGCCGCTGCGGACTCTGCTCGCGACTGCTCGATCTTCCTCCTTCTTGCGTGGACTGTTCTATCTCATGGCAACATCTCTCCACAACAAATCCTTTACTACCTCGCCATTTTAGGCTTCGGCCTCCTCCTCTGGAAAGCCGGCCGCAGCGCCTGGCTAGGATGGTCACGCCTCGAGCGCATGCATCGCGTCCTCGAACAAGAAAAATGGGAAATCGAACATCATCGCCAACAAGAAAGAGACGAATTGGGCATTCTCTACAAAGCTAAAGGCTTCGATGGCAAACTCCTTGAAGATGTGCTCGATGTCCTCATGGCCGACGGCGACCGGCTCCTGCGTGTGATGGTCGAAGAAGAACTGGGTCTCTCACTTGCCGCGTACGACCATCCCCTTATGCAAAGCGTAGGCGCCGCTCTCGGTGCCCTTGCTGCTACGGTCTGTTGCCTACTCGGATTACTCGCTTTTGGCCAGTGGGGAATTTTCATTGCCGCTTTATCAATGGTTTCCATCGGTTCCGCTTTAGCGGCCTATCACGCCTCCAACCGCCTAATTCCCGCCATCGTTTGGAATGTAGGATTAACTGCTTTATCTTTCGGCGCCGTCTACTTTTTAATCCAATATTTTTTTCAAACCCCATAACTTTTAAACGACATGACAACAGCTGAAACTCCCCATCAGGAAAAACCGATCGTATTCGAGGAGTTTTTTGACCTGGGTTTACAAGAAACCGTAAGCCCTTTTTTAACTCCGGAGGCTCGCCTATGGAGCGCCAATCTCACCTTAAAATCGGCAATTGCTGCCGCTTTCCTGCTTATCATCACATTTGTCCTTTCGTTTTTTCCCACTACACTCTCCCTTTCCCACTTTTTATTGATTGTGATTTACTTCCTGGCAGGCATCCCTTCACTCATTGAAGCTATCGAAGATCTGTCGGCTTTTGAAATCAATATCGATGTCCTGATGACTTTGGCGGCCTTCTCTTCGGTATTGATCGGCAGTGGAATGGAGGGGGCCCTTCTTCTTGTCCTCTTTGCCTTATCTGGTGCTATGGAAGATGCCGTTACCGCCAAAGCTAAGGGAGCAATCAGCTCATTACATAAGCTGTCTCCGACAAAAGCATCCGTCGTAGAACCGGATGGCAGACTCATCGAAAGATCGGTCAAAGATATTAAAGTGGGGACTCAAATTCTGGTAAAAGCCGGAGAGGTCATTCCACTAGATGGCGAAGTCATCGGCGGGGCCTCCTCAGTTAACCTTGTGCACCTCACCGGAGAAAACCTGCCGGTATCGAAACTCATAGGCGACACGGTGCCGGCCGGTGGACGCAATATGGAAGGATCGCTGACTCTGACCGTCACAAGCACCAGTGCGGAATCTACCCTGTCCCGCATTATTCAACTTGTTATCCAAGCCCAGGAAGCGCGGCCAGCCTTGCAGCGCTGGTTTGACAAACTCAGCCGCGGATATGCGATCGCTATTATCCTGTTAGCATTACTGTTTGCCCTTACATTGCCCATCTTTTTAGGAATTCCGATTTTAGGGGTCGAAGGCTCTCTTTATCGAGCGATCGCTTTCCTGATTGCTGCCTCGCCTTGCGCATTGATTATCGCCATTCCAATTGCATATCTCAGCGCTGTGAGCATTTGCGCCAAGAGAGGGATTTTATTGAAAGGGGGAATCACCCTGGATGCTTTAGCCCGATGCCATACAGTGGCTTTTGATAAAACCGGTACACTGACACTCGGGAATCTTTTGTTTGAAGGGATGGTCAGGATCGGAAAAGGCAGTTCCGATTCACTCACAGAACAACAAGCGTTATCCATTGCCTATGCTTTAGAAAAAAATGCAGTCCATCCGATTGCCAAAGCCATTTTAGACTATTATTCCCGGCATCAGCCACAGACTGCAATACATCTTGAAAACTTCAAATCTGTTCCTGGACATGGCTTAGAGGCTATCGCTTTATTGCCTCAAGGTAAAGTGCCTGTGTACATTGGCAACCCTGACTATATCGCAGCAAAATTGCCGCCAGAATTTTCGGGCAATTTAGATATCAAGATTCAGGAAATCCAAAACCGTGGAGAGCTCGTTGCCGTCTTATTAGTTGGAAGCGAAATTTTTCTTTTTCGTTTCCGTGATGCCCTGCGTCCAGCCATGAATGAAACGATCAATGCTTTAAAAGCCAGAGGATACAAAACAGTCATGTTGACCGGCGATCACCAGAGCAACGCCAAAAAAATTGCGGATGAATTGGGAATTGAAGATTACTATGCCGAGTTAAAACCTGAGGACAAACTGCATCACGTGACTGAACTTGCCCAAAAGGGGGGATTGGCGATGGTTGGAGATGGAGTGAACGATGCACCCGCCTTAGCAAGAGCTACCGTAGGCATCTGTATGGGGAAAGTGGGAAGTACAACAGCCATTGAAGCTGCGGATGTTGTTCTTTTACATGACAACATAGAGCTGTTAGATTGGTTGATAAGTAAAGCGCATCAAACGAGAGCAATCGTCAAGCAGAATGTAATTTTAGCGACGGGAGCTATCATATTTGCCAGCATTCCAGCTTTGGCAGGATGGGTGCCCTTATGGTTAGCAGTAGTGATGCACGAGGGGGGCACTGTATTGGTTGGATTAAATGCATTGCGTCTTTTGAAGAAATGACAAATTGTATAAGGTGAATTGTATATCATTAGGTGTAACATGACTGACCAAGATGTAGCAGATCCTTCCAATGAACAGCTGCTTGCTGCCATCGAGATCGAAAGCCGCCGGTTCCAAGAGTGCTATTTATGGCTGGAACAATCAATGCCCCCCGTTTTCTTCGAAGAAGTGACTCAAGAGAAAATTCTGCTCATCGCCCATGGACTCATCGGTTTTAACCTTCAGGAATACTTATGTACTGTAAACCTCAAAAATTCCGCTGTTGTGATGTGCCTCGACAGCCCTGATGCCGATTTGCGAATTCTTAAGAACTTTTCCACTTATGGCATCAAAAACTACCAATGCTACGTTTCTTCGACTCCTCCTCCCTTTCCTCATGTAACAACGAATCTGCGTATTGCCATTATCTATTTCACTGAAGCCATCGAAACAGTAGAAAAGCACTATCCCCTTGAATCCAAAGAAAAGCTCCGAGCCTTGGTTAAAGAAAGAAATCCGGGGCTCTCCGATGCTGAATTCGACAAACTCATCTCGGGAATAAATAGCATCTTTTTGCGTTCACTGCCCCTCGAACGACTCATACTAGCTTTAGACATGTTTTTCCGAGCCAAAACCCGCGACAATGTCCAATATGAAGTACGATATAACGAAGATTGGGAGGAAACGGGTAAATCATCCATGAATATCGTTTTGGCATGGAGGAATACTCCGAAGCACAATTTCCTCTATCGCCTAGCGCGTGTGATCCACCGCCATGGGCTGCGGATGAGAAAAGTCAATGCCACCTATATCAACCCATATAGCAAAGAAAGCATCCTCATCATGAGCCTTGGGCTGCATGGCAGTAATGGAGAGGCGGCCTGGGATGCGGCTGATATTCCGGACTTCCTGCGGGAGCTCGCAACAGTCAAATATTTTGCCAGCTTCGACTTGATCGACTCGAATCTCGTGAGCAAAAATTTAATCAGCGGCAATAGTGGCAATCTCTTGCGCGCCATGGTCAACTTTATTCACCAGGCGCTTGTCTACATCGATCCCAATCTCTATACGATCGAAAAAATCGAAGAGGATCTCTGCCGCCATCCTGAACTGACAGTGGAACTTTGCAATGCTTTTTCCGCTAAATTCCATCCGGATAAACATGATGAAATCGAGTATCTTGCCCTCCATGATCAATTGCAGCAAGATATCGATAAACTTGATACCGGAAATGAAGAAAACGACACTCGCAGAAAGAATGTCCTTCGGCAAGGGCTTTCTTTTGTGAAGTATTGCCTGAAAACGAATTTTTACCGCACAAATTACACCGCCCTAAGCTTCCGCCTCAACCCTGCCTATCTTGACAATATCCCTTTCGATAGGCAAAAAAAATTCCCCGAAATGCCCTATGGAATCATCTACATGAAAGGGATGCACTTCTTCGGATTCCATATCCGCTTCAAAGATCTCGCACGGGGAGGCCTTCGCACGGTCTATCTTGAGCAGGCCGAGCATCTCCAGCAAGAGCGTAATAGCATCTTCTCCGAATGCTACAATTTGGCTTGGACGCAGCACATGAAAAACAAAGATATTCCTGAAGGGGGTGCCAAAGCGATCATATTCCTGAAGCCATGGGACCGGTTGGAATCTGAAGCATTAATTTTGCAAAACGAGCTTGGACTTTCTAAAATCCCCGAGAGGGAAATCCAACACAAAATTGAAAACTTCCGCAAAGAGCAAAAAGAGGAATATCTCTACCAGGCCCAACGTTCTTTCATCGAAAGCTTGATCACCATCGTTAATTGCGATCCGGATGGAAAAATCCGCGCGAAACATATTGTCGACTATTGGAAGCGTCCGGAATACATCTACTTGGGGCCTGATGAAAATATGCACGACTCCATGATCGTTTGGATCGCGGAGTTCAGCAAGAAATACGGATACAAGCCGGGCAGCGCTTTCATTTCCAGCAAACCTGTCGTAGGCATTAACCACAAGGAATATGGGGTCACATCACTAGGTGTGAATGTTTACATGGAAACCGTGCTCAAATACTTGGGCATCGATCCAAATACCCAAAAATTCACAGTGAAGATGTCCGGAGGCCCCGATGGGGATGTTGCCGGTAATCAAATCCTGAATTTATCCCGCTATTATCCCATTACAGCAAAACTGGTAGCCTTGACAGACGTATCAGGAACGGTTCGGGATATGGGAGGGCTGGATTTGCAGATCCTGGCTGAATTGTTTAAGCAAGCGAAGCCGATCCGTTATTATCCTCCGGAGAACTTATCCGATGGAGGATTCCTCCTTGACAGGCAAGCCAAACGTGCGCAAACAGCCTACGCCCAGCAAACATTATGCTGGAAAAAACAAAAAAGTAAGCTTATCGAAGAGTGGCTGTCGGGCAGTGAAATGAATCAACTCTACCGCACTAATGTCCATCAAACCATAGCCGATGTGTTCATACCCGCCGGAGGACGCCCCCGCACGATAAATGAAACGAACATCAAGGAGTTTCTAGACGAACATGGCAAGCCTACAGCCAAAGCGATCATCGAAGGGGCTAACCTGTATCTTACTCCCCGCGCACGTTCTATGCTGGAGAAGCAGGGAGTCATCATCATCAAAGACAGCTCAGCTAATAAAGGTGGAGTCATCTGTTCCTCTTTTGAGGTTTTATGCGGGTTGGCTCTGGGAGATGAAAAATTTCTGGTGCATAAAAGCGTGCTAGTCCAAGAGCTGCTTGAAAGGCTGCGGCAATGTGCTTTAAACGAAGCTAATCTATTACTGCGGACCCATAGCAAAACTGGAGAACCCCTCACAGAAATATCGGATAAAATTTCTAAAAGGATTAACCGGTACACCTATCAAATTCTGGATTATTTGGATGCCATCCCGCTGAAAAACGACCCAACCGATCCATTGATTAAATGTTTCTTAAGTTATTGCCTGCCGACTTTGCGGAATCGCTTCCAAGCCGAGCTTTTGAAGGAGATTCCGGAGCATCACAAAAAGGCCATCATAGCGTGTCATATTGGAGCGGGGATGGTGTATAAAAATGGGTTGAGTTGGGAACCATCGATCGTAGATATTTTGCCGGTGGTGTTGCAGCAAGAGCTAAATGGGCTTTGATAATAAGGGATGTTGTGGATGTTGCAAAGAATTTGAAATTAGCAATACTTATTCCTTATCGCGATCGCGCGGAGCATTTAAGTGTTTTTTTAAAATTATTCCCTCAACGAATTAACTTAGGACGCAGCAAAAATCCGATAGATTATGAAATTTTTATCATAGAACAGGATAATCAGAAGTTGTTTAATAGAGGCATGTTATTGAACATCGGCTTTGCATTAACAAAAGATAAATTTGATTACTTTTGTTTCCATGATGTTGATATGATACCTTTAAGTGCTGATTACTCGTATCCCTATTTACCCACTCACTTAGCTTTTAATGTCAGTCAATTCAAGGAAACATTAAACACAGGATTACCTTACCGTCACTATTTTGGTGGGGTTAGCCTCTTTAACAAAAGTGATTTGATTAAGATAAATGGTTTTTCCAATGGCTACTGGGGGTGGGGAAGTGAGGATGATGATTTGCTTGTTAGATGTGTAAAGAATGGATTACGCTGGACTCGAAGAATCGGCACGTATGAAAGTCTTCCACATCCTAAAATCAGGAATCCAGATCCGATTGACAAAAATACTCTTAGATATTTTAGAACTATAAACGGTGATCTAGTAGATACCACTGGATTATCTGACTTAGCGTTTATTCTGAAAGCGGAAAAACACTACGAAAATCCTCCTCACACCTTATATTCAGTGGATTTCTAGCAAATGCAACGTGTAAATAGCAACGCGGGGGAATTCACGCTTGGCCTAACCCGTGAGGGCTTCCCAGCACTGTCAAATCCATTCTATTATCGAAGAAACACTAGCTTTCTCCATCGCTTTCTTCTCTATTTGCTCGTACTTTGCTAAGTCCTTTTTATAATAACGAGGCAAAATCGGGCCTTTTCCTCTCAACAATGGGTTTTTGGCAATTATCTCTTCCCATGTCAAAAACTCTTCCCCAGTAGCGATAGCAAAATCCTCTATATTGGGTAGTTCTTCTTTTACTTCATCTTTCTTATACTTTCTGGAAAATTGAGTCTTTTTTCCGGAAGGGAAAGTGCATTCCACTTTGTCTAAATAAAAAACAGGATTTCCTTTATTCCCGACTATTGCAGGATATCGCTTACCAGCTAACTTTGCTTCTTTCACTTCATCAAAAAATGATTTATTTTCACCCGGAAGATAAAATCCTCTAGGAATTAATAGATGGCCTATGTGACCAAAGTCATTTATGATTAGTCCATTCACATTTTCTCTAGCAAAGATTTCGACTGCAATTTGAACCAGCATGGATGTCACAGGCCGATCCCCACTATCTACATCTGTACCAAGAAAATCAACGATATCCCAAACTTTTAAATGACACTGGCTGAGTTTTCCTGAAAAGGATGTTAATATATTTTCGGCAATATAATCACGATTCTCAGACAGCCAAACACGTTCCATGCTACCTATACCTAAGTTCTTATTATTATCTTTTCTTCGAATATGAAAAATTGTTACCCCTGAACTAACCATACAAAAATCAATATTGACTTTGATTTTCTCACCGTTAAATTCAATTTCACTTTCTCCCAGATTAATATCGATTCTGGGTTCTACTGAAAAAGGGGTGAGGTAGATACTTTTCTGCAACGCTTTCTGCTCTTGGACTAGAGTTTCGATACGAAGCTGCCGATCTCGTAAAAGCTGCAACATTGGACGATCCGATACATGTTGCATTAGGTTCTGTGTATTTTCGTCAATCTCTCTAAGTTCTTGAATGATAGCATTTAGCTGCTCATTTGCAGATTTTGCATATTCTAATTCAAAATCTTGTTTTTTAAGACGGGAATCTATTGATACATTCTCGGGTGTTTTTGGAGATTGCACGGGTTGCGCTTGAGACCAAAACATGTATGAGTATAATAATTTTGCTGTTTCTAACCAATTAGTTGCGCTAATTTGTGGAGTATCTACTGTTGCTGAAGGAGCTGCGGTTTCCTCCGTTTTCTCTTCCTTTACTTCTTCGATTTTGGGGCTTTGCGGTATAATTCCTTTGAGGTTTTGAATCGTTCTGCTGAAAAGAAAAGTATAGGGGATATCATTCTCGAGTATTGATGCTTTGCAGCCAAAATGATCTCGAAAGAGTATTGGAGTAATTACATCTCTAAGATGTGGGCATGTTCTCCTTAGAATTAAAATGTCTTTTTTTTCTATATGTCGAAAAATGCTATGTTCGAAAACCTCTTCGGGAACATCGTAAATTGGAGACGATTCTGTAATTAAATTACTCATTTTAGTTACCTTAAGTTTGTTGATTGTTACTAATATATCATCATGAAAAATTATACACCATAAGTGTTTAAAATCTATAAATTTAATATTAAAAATATGTTAAAATAAGAGGTGAATTATTGGGAAAATACCCAAATTCAGCACTCGCCGCCATCGAGTGCTAAATTTTCTTGACCTAAATTTCACTCCTTCGTATAATAAAGCTATATAAAGGAGAAATAGGATGAAGGCTTTAAAACCAATCATCGTCAAAAAGTCAGCCAAAGAAGACCGCGAAAGGCGTGTATTGCTCGGACTCATCGAATACTACCTCAAAACAGGCAAACCCGTAGGCTCCAACACACTCAAAGATGCCGGTTTCGAAGACCTGAGCGCTGCAACGATCCGCAATTACTTCGCCAACCTGGAAGATACCGGCTATCTCTCCCAACAACACTCATCCGGCGGACGAATCCCCACCGAAAAAGCTTTTCGTCTGTACGCCCTAGAACATATCGACTCCAACATCCTTTCTGAGGAAGTGGAAAAAGAGTGCCGAGAACTCCGGTCGAGCGAATCTCGAGAAGTTGCAGCCTACCTTCAGCTTGCAGCAGAAAAGCTGAGTCAATTAACCAATAGCGCCGTATTCCTATCCGCTCCCCGTTTTGACCAGGACTTTATCACTGGCCTCCGTTTGGTCGGAATCGATCATTCCCGCTGCTTATGCGTATTAATCACCGATTTCGGAGTGATCCAAACGGAATTGCTGCATGTAGAAAAAAAACTTAGCGCCTTTACAATTAAGAGGATGGAGGATTACTTCCATTGGAGGCTCACAGGCCACAACAAACCGGAGAATCTAGAAAATGAGGAAGAAGAACTTGCACAAAAGATTTACAATGAATTGATGGTGCGCTATATAGTGGATTATTCCAATTTCACTGAAGAAGAGATCTACCGCACTGGATTTTCAAAGCTAATTTCCTATCCCGAATTTCAAGACACCAAAATATTAGCCTCCAGCCTAGCACTGTTTGAAAACACTCACAGCATGCGATTACTGATACGGGAATGCAGCGCCTTCAACAATGTGAAATACTGGATCGGAAGCGACTTATCCACCTACACAACAGTAACACCGGATTGCACTGTAATGGCGATCCCATACCGGATCAACAATCAAATTGCCGGAGCGATTGGTTTATTGGCCCCATTGCGCATCCCTTATAAGGAAATCATTGGGTTGTTGCGCGCATTTGGAGAAAGTATCAGCGAAGCGCTGACTCGTAATATTTATAAATTTAAAATTAAATACCGTCAACCGCAGGAAGAACCACTCTATCTGCAAAAAGAAAAGCACCACTTAATTGGGCAATCGCGGCTCTTTTTGCTGGAAGACCACCGGCCTATGGATGGCGAGTCATAGATTAATATATAGGAGCAAACACGATGGCAGACGCCAAAGAACATAAACACCACCACCATCATCATAAGCATGACCATGAGCATGGGCATCCGAAGGAAGAAAACCCTCTCCAAGATGGTGCAAAGCCTCATGAACCTCAGCCGCAGCCATCACAGCCATCTGCTGCTGCACCGAGTATCCATGAACCGAAAGCGCAAGAAACGGAATTGGCGTTGGCAAAAAAGGAAGCGGCCGAATTTAAGGATAAATATTTGCGAGGCCTTGCCGAATCGGAAAATGCCCGCAAGCGTATCCACAAAGAAAAGCAGGAATATGTGCAATATTCTCTGCAAAATTTGATCGCCGACTTTCTAGCACCGATCGATCATTTTGAAAACGCCCTCAAATTTACGGACCAAGCATCGCCGGATGTCAAACATTGGGCAGTTGGTTTTCAAATGATCTTGACTCAATTCAAGGACGTCTTGGCAGCGAACGGCGTCCAGCCCTTTGAATCAAAGGGCACGCATTTTGATCCCCACCGGCACGAAGCGGTGGAGGTTGTGACAACAACGGAATATCCGCCCGGCACCATCATTGAGGAAAGTTTGCGCGGATACAAAATGGGCGACCGAACCATACGTCCGGCACGCGTTAAGGTCGCCAAAGCTCCGCCTGTCGTACCGGCTGAGAAAGAAAAGCCAAGCAGTGGTGAGCAGACGGAACAAGAAATTAAAGAGAATACATAAGGAGATTTGACTATGAGTGAAACAAAAGGTCAAAAAAAAGGTAAAATTATTGGGATTGATTTGGGAACCACTAACTCCTGCGTAGCAGTGATGGAAGGGGGGCAGCCCAAAGTGATCGCCAACTTGGAAGGAAGCAGAACGACTCCTTCCGTAGTGGCCTACAAAGGCAACGAGCGTATCGTCGGTATTCCGGCAAAGCGCCAGCAGATCACAAACCCTGAAAATACGATTTATTCTTCCAAGCGGTTTATCGGCCGTAAATATGACGAAGTGATCGAAGAATCCAAACACGTCCCCTTCAAAGTCGTTAAAGGGCCAAACGGAGACGCTGTTTTTGAAGTGCAAGGGAAGATGATTACTCCGGAAGAGGTGGGAGCGCAAATTCTTATAAAGATGAAAGAGATTGCCGAATCGTATTTGGGCGAAAAAGTCACGGAAGCTGTGATCACAGTTCCGGCATACTTTAACGATTCCCAAAGGCAATCCACAAAAGACGCTGGTAAGATTGCAGGTTTGGATGTCAAGCGTATCATTCCAGAGCCTACTGCTGCAGCCCTAGCCTATGGCTTGGATAAAGAGAAAACAGAAAAAAAGATTGCAGTATTCGACCTCGGCGGCGGTACTTTCGATATTTCTATCCTGGAAATCGGCGATGGAGTCTTTGAAGTATTGTCAACGAATGGCGATACGCATCTCGGTGGCGATGATTTCGACAACGAAATCTTAAAATGGCTGTTGGAAACCTTCAAACAAGAGCAAGGGATTGATTTGCGCAACGACAAAATGGCTCTTCAACGACTTCGCGATGCCGCAGAAAAAGCCAAAATCGAACTGTCCGGAACCATGACGACTGAAATTAATCAGCCGTTCATCACAATGGATGCTACAGGCCCAAAACACTTGTCAATCACTATGACAAGGGCAAAACTTGAAAGCCTGACAGCAAACCTGATCGAAAGGACAAAAGAGCCTTGCTTAAAAGCTCTGAAAGATGCCGGCTTGAAGCCTAGCGATATCGGCGAAGTGATCCTCGTGGGCGGTATGACACGTATGCCAGCCGTTCAAGAGATGGTCAAGCAAATCTTCGGCAAAGAAGGTCACAAAGGGGTAAACCCTGATGAAGTCGTTGCTGTCGGTGCTGCGATCCAAGGCGGAGTCCTCGCCGGAACGGTCAAAGACGTTCTGCTGTTGGACGTTATTCCTTTGACTTTGGGTATTGAAACTTTGGGCGGCGTGATGACTCCATTGGTCGAACGCAACACCACGATCCCGACGCAGAAAAAGCAGGTATTCTCGACCGCTGCCGACAACCAGCCTGCTGTGACCATCCGCGTGCTTCAAGGGGAAAGGAAAATGGCCAACGATAACAAAGAAATCGGCCGATTCGACCTTTCGGACATTCCACCGTCGCCAAGAGGATTGCCGCAAATTGAAGTGGCCTTCGATATTGACGCCGACGGGATTTTGCACGTCTCCGCTAAAGACCTTTCTTCAGGAAAGGAACAGAAGATCCGCATCGAAGCCCAGTCCGGATTGCGTGAAGATGACATCAAGCGCATGCTGAAGGATGCTGAAATCCACGCGGAAGATGATAAAAAACGCAAGGAAGAAGTGGATCTTCATAATGAAGCTGATTCCCTCGTCTTCCGCGCGCAAAAATCGTTGGATGAATACAAGGACAAGATTCCAAAAGATGTCAGCGACGATGTGCAAAGCAAGATCGATGCCTTGAAAAAGGCTGCCGAAAGCAAAGATTCGGCAAGAATCCGTTCGGCAAAGCAGGAGCTGGAGACCCATATGCAGCATATCGGTGAAGCGATGAGCAAAGCTGCAGGCGGCGCCGGAGCTGCAGGGCCACAAGAGGGAGCCGGACCGGGGCATCCCCATGAAGAGGGGGCTTCTCATTTCGGGGGCGGCCAGCAACAGCAAGGCGGTCAATCGCGTCCTGGGGACAACATTGAGGAAGCTGAAGTCGAGATCATCGACGATGAGAACAAGAATAAGTAAGCCTTAGTAAGAGCGATTGACTTTTTTCAACGTTGATCCACAAATTGATCGCTACATGTCTGAACAAGTCAATCGCTCTCCGCTGGCGCTCCGAGCTCGGATTTTCTTTCTCATACCCATAGCTCCCTCCGGTCGCTATGGGCTCGTTTCAGACGTCCTCCGCTGGCGCTCCGGACTAAGATAAGGACGTGAGCTTATCAACTAAAAGTAGCCGCACTCGCCCAGGCTGAGCTTGCGAAGCCTGGGCTAACACGTGAGGGCATATACAGCACTCCAGAGACTTCGTCAAGCTATTCGTGTAATTTTTTTTTATTCACTGACATTGCGCTTGCGCTACGGACTAAGGAGGTGCTTCTATGACGCTTTTGGGGGAAGGAATTCTTTAGAGAAAGCTTCTAATGCTTCCTCAGAGTACTCTTTACTCTTTTCCAGCAGAGACCTAATATCCGTAACAAGGGTTTCATTTTTTATTTGCACGACAAAGCGATCACGCAAAGTTCTTAAGTTTCTATTGATTTCCCATATTCGTTTAGCTTGTTCAGTATACTTCTCAACATCTATCGCCGATTTTTTTTCTTCCTGATGCAAGTTTAATTGTTGGTCCTTGATATCGCTTAGGTCTGCTGCATGCATTATTTTAGATTTCAATAGTGCAGGAACCGGAACATGGAATACATCATTCTCTTCGCATGCATGAATTCTTGCTTTCAATGTTTCGTGGTTATTTTTAAATTCGAAAATTTCATGTAAAACATGTAATTTTTTTGCTTGTTCTTTGGAAACTTTGACGATTTTATTTTTCTTGTCTATTGGTTCGTATAGACGTGAAATGTGATGTATACTTAGAGCGGAATAAATGGCACAAGAAGAGAGATAATCATTTTTTTCTGTAAGTGAATAAGCCACATCGATAAAGAATCCGATCAAATAAGCAACGTTTTCTGTTTTCTCCTGAAGCGTTTCCCCCGCAACCATGGTCAAAATTTCTACTATTAGATTCACAACCTGATTAAAATAGTTGGAGGAAGGGTCTTTTTGGTCTGTTATAATGTCAAAAGGCGACATGAACATAATCGATTCTGCCGCAAGTAATCTTAATGATGCCGCAACCCCTTCAAAAAAAGCTGGTTTGCTATTTTTATAGTTTAGCTCATTTTCAATTTTGATCGGATCACGAACCATTTTAAGTTGGTAAATACTTGGATCCCAGGATTTGATCAGCTGATCAATTTCAAGGCAGCTTTTAGTAATTTCTTCATTGTTGAGCGATAAACCTATTTTAATGACATGGTTTATCCCATGTTGTACCCCTTGAAAAAGTTTTTCGGTAAAATATAGATCGCTCTCAAACCATGTACGGCAAAAATTTAATACTCTCAATTTTTGATACCATTTCATAGTTGATTCGTCGAGTGTCAATACATAAGCAATGCTATCGAATAAAAGTGTGGTCGTAACGAATTTTTTATAACAGCAAAGAAAGGTAAGAGGAGGAAATATCGGCACCATGTCCGTATTGATGTTAATCGACTCCGAATCGGCAATACTTTCCACATTTAAAGGAGAGGAGGTAGGATAAATTCGCAGAAGGATCGATCGGCAAATTCTTCTGTTCTTTTGCTTCGAATCCTTTTCCTCTATTTCGCCGCTCCCCTCCGTGATCTGGGGAAGATTAATGCTCAGCAGCAACTTGGTGATGTCGTCAGGCATGCGAAGATGTTTACTGTTAGAAAAAAATTCCGCTACGTCCTTTCGCACATCCCTCACGTCCCCCTGCAATTCACTAGGCGTTTCCCCATATTTTTTTACAATCAATTTATCCAAATCATGTAAAGTAATGAGACGGCCGATATCATCAAAAAAATAGTAGATGTTATGGGCCATCGCTCTCGAAATTTTAAAATACATAGAGTTGATCTGCCTGATTTTTTCAGGTTCTTCCGCCCCTTTTGGGTCTTGTCCGCTTATACTGCGTTGAAGAAGATTTCCATATATTTCCCGCAAATGCTTCGCAAGATCACCATCACTTTTGGGAGAATGTTTGGGTGAAAGGATGGCGGCAGACATGGAAGAGAGCCTTGGAGAACTCGATTTGCGATGTATCGTGATCTTGGAAGGTTCTCTAGATTTCATTGGGCTGCTGTTTCTGGATGAAATATCCGTTGACTTTTCTTCTTTTTCATATTCGGTATCGGATTTTGAGCGAGTCCTAGAAATTCTGCGCAAAGGGGTTTTTTCTCGGTCGGTCATTTGAATTTTTCTGCCATGCAATCGCGGAGATTGTTCTCTTTCAATATCTTCGGGTAGTGGAGGTCGAGGCGATAATTCTTCAGTGCTGCTGCTAGAACTATCTAAAATTAAAGGAAAAGTCATAAATCACCTCTCAAGTTATTGACATTAAGGTATACCTATTTACTTATCACTCGAACCATCAAAAGGCAAGGAAGATCATAATAAAATTATAATTTGCTACTTCAAATTCAGGAGTTCCTACTGGTGATTTATGTCCTTAATTACGATTGACTTAGCTTCTTTCAACATCTCAAATAAAATATGTTCACCTTCGTCGAGCAACTTTAATCGAATTTATTAAAGATTGTTTTAATTAAAATATTAATTTGATATATTGCGCTAAGAGATCGCAAAAAAATAAACTTTACAGTTATCGAGAGAAAAAACGGTTCAGATCGAGAGGATTTTTCCGAAGAGAGTATCAGTGGAATACTTCTAAGGAATACTCTCGAGATGAATCGATTTTTTCCTCGAGAACTGTAAAGGTTATTTCTTTACGATCCCTAAAGCTCTCGCACAGGAGTAATATGAGCACAATGGTCAAAAATCCTCCCGCAGAAAAAAAATCAGTCCGGCCTCCCATAGTTCAAACAACTGTGGGCAATTATCTGCTCGATCAGCTATTTAGCTTAGGCGTTGAGCATATATTCGGCATACCCGGAGACTATGTTCTACGCTTCAATAAACAGATCGAGCAGCACCAAATCAAATTCATCAACACTACTCGTGAAAATACCGCAGGATACATGGCCGATGCCTACGCGCGTCTTCGAGGCTTGGGTGTAGCCTGTATAACCTATGGTGTGGGAATCAACATCGCAAATGCTCTTTCACAAGCCTATGTAGAGAACTCTCCCATTGTCGTCATTTCTGGTTCTCCGGGTACAGACGAAATTATAGAAGGCCATAAACTTCACCACCTCTTAAACAAGCAAAGTACTGCGGGCAAAATGGATACCACTCAGCTCGACATTTTCAAGCATGTGACCGTGGATCAAGCTGTCCTGGATAATCCGGCAACAGCACGGGCGCAAATCGATCGGGTTTTGATGAATTGCCTGCGTCTCAAAAAGCCTGTGTACATTGAAATTCCCCGCAATATTGTGGCCCAACCTATGAATGCAGAACCAGGCAAGCTGCAAGTTCGCTTTACAAGCGATCCTGATGCACTCAAAGAATCCCTGGAAGAAGTCTCCAATATCCTCAAAAAATGCCAGAAGCCGGTGATTTGGGCCGGCCACGAAATCCAACGCTTCGGTCTAGGTTCAAAACTCCTTGCTTTTGCCGAAAAGTTTCGTATTCCTGTAGTTTCATCTTTATTGGGAAAAACGGTCATTAGCGAAAATCATCCGTTATTTGCCGGAGTATACCAAGGAGATATTAGCCAATTGGAAGTGTCTGAATTTGTTGATAGTTGCGACTGTCTGATTTTGCTAGGGACGATCTTAACTGATGTGGATACCGGAATTTTCACTGCCGGCCTGCACCAGGAAATGAAAATATCTGCCACATCCGAGACTATCGAAATCGGACATCATACTTATCCAAAGGTATCCTTTACGAATTTTGTGGAGGGTTTAGCCCAGTTAAAGTTGAATGTGCGTTTCCGCCACGATTATCCGGCCAATATAGATCGCCGTCAAATTCCATTTATTCCCAAAAAAGGGGCAAAAACGACAACAGCGCGTGTTTTTGAATGCATCCAATCACATTTGATATCGAAACCTATCGTGGTGACGGATGTCGGAGATTGCCTTTTGGGGAGTTCAGATCTCACGTTGGAAGAGAGTTCATTCTTAGCTTGTGCCTATTTTGCCACACTAGGATTTGGGACACCCGGAGCGATAGCGGCGCAAATAGCAGCTCCCAAAAGACGTGTGATAGGGATTATTGGGGATGGAGCCTTCCAGATGACCTCAATGGAGTTATCGACGGCAGTGCGATACAAGCTTGATCCGATCATTATTGTATTGAATAATCATGGTTATGGGACTGAGAGGCCCTTATTGGATGGAGCTTATAACGACATCCAGGAGTGGAATTATAGTGCGATTCCGCAAGTTATTCAGGGGGGTATTGGAATCAAGGTGGAAACGGAAGAAGAATTGGAGCGAGCCTTAACCCAGGCATTGAAAACACGGGGGCAGTTTACATTGATTGAAGTGGAGCTTGATAGGATGGACTTTTCGCCAGCGATGTTGAGATTTACATCTAATGTCAGGGGGAAGGCGAAGGGTTAAGGGACAATTTTAGACTCGAATCTTACGCTTTCTATGAGGGGAATGAAGGCGGTGTCTTTTTTGACAGTTCGCTAAATGCGAAATATCAATTTGGTCAAACAGCTCTTTAAATTTTGATACGCTTTTTTGAAGGCTTTTTTGGATGAATAGGCGTATACAAACTTCAGTTCCTGGATCGACTTTTGCAAACTGATCACCATGCTTTTCCCATTTCAAGACAGCTGCATGCGAACAGCCAAACAATTGACCAAATAGGGTTGTCGTCTTTTCAAAGTACTTGCGGATAAATTTCAACTCCTGACCCGTTAGAGGATCTCTCTTGTGACATAGATCAATCAAAACCGATTCTTGTAATTCGGTATAGTCGATATCTAAAACATCTTCTCCGAAGATCTTTTGGACTGTTACGTTGTGTAAAATGACCGGAAATCCAAGGCTATTATAGATATAATCTTTCAAAATTTTGGTTTTCATCAGATGCCTATTTTTGTAACCTTAATCACAGTAATAATCAGCATTTTTTCAACACCGAAGCTTACGATGATTCGGAGAGTTCGTTTATCAACAGTATCGCCTCTTATCGCATAATGCCAAGTATTGTAATGACCATCCCACGTATCCTTTTTAGGTTCGTGAGCACCATGTTTCAAAACGTGAAGGATATCGGGCAGTAGAATTTCCCTTTCGTCACTTCTTTCTTGAGCATGTTTTGTCTAAGCATATTTTCTATTTTCTATCGATCTGCGTATCATGTTCAACAAATCGGATAGCTTTTCTGAACGCCGTAAAGGAGTGGGCATATTCGTTTACTCTTATATCTTATTGTAACGCAGTTTCAATTTACTTGCAATAATTCTCTAATTTTTATGCTGTTGCTTGAAGGGGACTTTCACTCTTCAAAATAGGAATGGTAATTGAGCATATCCAAGCCTTTTATGAAAGGCATTTTTCTTCCTCGATATAAGAGATAGCCCTGATCATTGAGTTGTAAAATGGATATGCCCCTTGTATTATAAGTAATTTTATTATATACTGTTATCACTACATATTACAGGTTGGATTCCAAATGGCAAAAAATAGACTTAGTAAAATTTTAAGCGCCGCTGGCGTAGCTTCAAGACGCGCATGTGAAGAACTCATTTTTGCCGGGCGGGTCAAAGTAAATGGCGTTATCACAAAAGTTCCTCAAACCATGGTGGATAATAACGACGAGCTTCTCGTTGACGGCAAGCCTGTCTCCAAGGCCCAGAAAAAGGTCTACTATATGCTCAATAAACCGGCAGGTTACATTTGCTCGGCCAAGCACTCGACAAAAGCCAAACTAGTACTCGATCTGTTTCAAGACATCTCAGAGCGCTTATTCACTGTCGGCAGATTGGATAAAGACACTAAAGGCTTGATCATCGTCACCAATGACGGCCACTTCGCCAATAAGATCATTCACCCATCCGCGAACATCGATAAAGAATATCTCGCGAAGACCGATCTGGAAGTTACTGCCGAACATTTGAAAGCAATTTCTTCCGGCACACTTGTGGAAGGCGTTTTTGTTAAACCGGCGCACGTATCCAAAGTGCGAAAAGGAACCATTAAAATCGGGGTTTCTGAAGGAAAAAAACGGGAAGTGCGATTGCTGCTTGAATCCGCCGGCCTTGGCGTACTTGAATTGACCAGAATCCGAATCGGCGGACTTCAACTCGGGACATTGCCGGAAGGCTCTTGGCGCCCTCTGACTGAGAAAGAGCAAAAAATACTATTAAAAGAATAAGAAAATGAAATCTAAACGTACTCCTTCACTAGATCTAGAGACAATCATGCCACTGCTAATCAATCTTTGGCGCCGCTTCCATAAAGAAGCCGGTCCCGAAGATAAATTGCAGACGCGAGAATTCCGACGTGTTGTGGAAGCAGTAAAAATCTTACAAGCCCGTCAAAACGGCAAAGAGAGTCTGATTGGACAAGATTACTTTTCCGATCGAGAGTTGCTTTCAGCCTACCTTCTATATCAGTGGGTGATCCATTACCAAGAGGGGATGTCCCTTTTGGGCGAGCTACCCTTCATCCCTAAGCGTGTCTTAGATGTGTGCAGCGGGCCGGCACCGTTTGCCTTTGCGGCCTTGCGACATGGCGCCAAGGAAGTGTTTGCTACAGATCGGAATCTTATGGCGTTAGAATTAGGAGCCGAAGTGTGTGGACGCTATGGAATGCCGTTGACTGTGCGCCGATGGGACTGCCTGAAACAGCAATTGCCCGTTGATGGCCGTTTCGATTTGATTATCTTAGGACATTGCCTTGATGAACTTTTTCCAGCTAATGAAAAAAATTGGCAGGATCGGCAGATCCAATTCATCCACAAGTTGATGGAGCGTTTGACGCCGAACGGGTTTTTGCTGTTGGCAGAAGACTCTTTCATTGAAGACAACCGCCGTGTCCTTATGATGCGCGATCAATTGGTCAGCGAAGGCATTGCAGTGCAAGCTCCGTGTGTGTGGAAAGGGGAGTGCCCATCGCTTAAAACGCCGAACAGCCCTTGCTATGCTCAACGTGAAATGGAAAAACCGTACTTGATAAAAGAGATCCAACGAGGGGCTGACATAAAGCTCAGTTCATTAAAGATGACCTATATCATTTTCCGGGCTCCTAAAGCCGAATGGCCTGTATTGCCCGACCACAACTTTTATCGCGTTATCAGTCCTCCAATTGAAGCTTACAAAGGGAAACGTTTCTATCTTTGCGGAACGGACGGGAAAAAGATCCTCGAGTCGCATCTGGCAGAACATCCTGTAGAATCAAGGGCTTTTGACTACTTACGTCGTGGAGAATTGATTTCGGTTGAAAATGCATTGGAACAGAAAAACGCTATGGATATCGTAAAGGGAACGAAGATTATTGTAGACGCTGCTTGTGGGAAGCCCATACCTGAAATCGAAGAGTAAGCATTCGGTGGCAATATGACTGATTTACAAAAGGCCCTTGAAACATTAGAGACCTTCATTCAACAAATCGAAAACGAAAAGTTTCCGAATCTTTCCCGGTTCGAAGTCAGGGATGGCATGTTAGTGGCCAAATCCTATACCTCTTTGGAGAAGATCATTCATCTGGCTTGCAGTATCGCATCGGATCCTCATGAAAAAGAGAAGATTCGTTCAGGAGTCATCAATGAAGTTTTACATAGCAGCGATGTCCTGAAAAGCTATTCGTCCCTTTTTCATCATTTAGAAGAGGGGAATGAGGAACAGAAAAAATTTGCCGCCAAAGCAAAAGACGCGATACACCGTTTCAATAAAATTATTGATCAGTCTAGGCAGAAACCTCCTTCCATCAGAAAAAGGATTGTCCGATTCATCTACGAAAAGAGCGGATTTCTCATCGGCAAACGTTTAACCCGTATCGATCTTGCACCCAAAGCGACTATGAGGATTGATTTCACTACGAAAGCGATTTCTTCGTTAGGGACCAAAAAGTTAGAACCTAATTTATACCCTTTGCCTACAACGATAGCATCCGTGAAGGTATCTGCTATCCGTGATGCGGTCATCCCTTTATCGCAAGTAGCGAATCAGACGCTCGAGCTCTATTTCATGAAAGTGATATCGATGCTCGAAAAGCGGGGCGGCCTTTCCAATAGTGAAGCCCGTGTCCTTGTCCAACAAGGCATTAGACAGGTTTCCGTTGATAAACAAAACCTGACCGTCACCCTTTCTCAAGAATTAATTCCTATACCGGGGCATTCTATATTAGTATCAGGAGCCTTCCGTCGCGATTCAAGAACGCTGGTTTTTAATATCCCGATACAAGAATCCTTTCAACTATCGATACGGTCTACCCAAACCGGATTTCCCCATCCCCTCCAGCATAATGGGTGGGCCTTGCACGATGCCCTTATCCCTGCTTGTTTACACAGGCCTGAGCAATTGATTCTGTTTCCGATTCTTTATGAATGTAAGAAGAAAACGGCCCAAGCCCTTTTGCAGCAAGCACCTTTACCGGAAAAAGCAAAAACACTTCTCCAGATGAAAAGTCAGGCTTTTGAAAGAAGCAAAACCGAATTTCTTGCTTTGCATCACACCCTTGCGTTAGCTATAGGAGCTTCGGCGAACAAACAAACCGTGCCTAGCGGTTTTGAAGAATCGATGGGTATGTTTTTTACATATCTGCAGAACCAACCGCACTCATTTGAAGGTATTGCTTGGGCTTATCAGGCTGTCATGAATATTTGCATCGCACGCCCCTATGAGATTGTCCATAAGAAGTGGCTTGAAAATCATTTTAAAAACCCCTCTTCGGTTTTTCGTGAGGTTGAAAATGTCCTGATGGCTGAATTCAATCAAGCACTGAAGGAACTTCCCGCATTTATCACAACGCCTTACCTGCCTTTTTGCAACGCAATGGCGGAGATATTTTCTCAACCTGCGCGACTGCTTATTTTGCAGCATCAGTCTGAAATCATGAAATTTGCTCCGCCGGAACTCGATCTATTTTCAAAGAAAGTACAAGCGGCATTGTATTTGCAGTTATGGGAGTTCCAGCATGAGTTATCGTTGAATATTCATCAAATCGATATGACACGTAGGCTTCATAGATTGCTTGAAGATGACATTACTCTTTTCAAGACCGAAAATCTTTCGGGATTATCTGTCCAGGCAGTGAAGGTTGTAGGGGAGCTGGAGCAATATTATGTTGAACGGTTGAGTGGATCTGAATCCTGAATTCCTCTTTTCGGGCTATAACTATAAAGCCTAAGATTAGACAGCAAACATAAGACTCCTCCAACAGCAATGACAAATGGAGAGCTGATGCTATAAGCGATAAGGCTGCCTAGAGGAGGTACAATGCACCCCCGCAATCCTACGGTCAATACGTTGACACTGCTAAACGTGGAGCTATCTTCCTTTTTGCTAAAAATGGGCCCTGAAAGATGCCAGCACATTTCGCTACCCGCTTGCATGACTCCATAGCATATGTATGCGGCATACAACCAAAATATAGAGGTTTGCGCCGACAGCAAGCAAACGGAAAAGAGACAAAGGCAAAGCGGAGGCAATGCGCTGAAACGAAAGATATCGATTTTATGTAAATAGCGTGCCCAAACTGGTGTAGTCAACGCAAATCCGATCCCTTTGCAAAAGGTCAGCGCGACTGACATTTCCATATAAGAAAGCTGTAATCCATCAACAAAAAATTGGGGTAATGCGGGTTGCATTATCATCACGCCGGCACCACCAAGCATAAACCCCCATTGAAATTTGAGAAAGTCCGGGCGGCGGCACAAAAGATCCCAGGCATTTTTCCAAGGCGCAGTTAATTGCTGCTGCCATGATTGAGGAACTTCATTTGACAAGTCTATAGAAACATCAGCGGGAATAGGAATTTTTGCTTTAAAAAAAGCCGCAGCTAAGGAAATGCAGGCAGCTATTGGAAAAAGCCAACGCCAGGCCTGGAAATAATCATCTAAAAGCCATCCAATCAGAAATGGAAAGATCGCATTGCCGATATAGCCCATAAGTGAACCGGCGGCAAAAACCTTTTCACGTGAAATTTCAGGAATATTGAGTTTAAGAATTTCCATCCATGCAGGTACAACACCTCTTGCCAATGTCATATAAAAGCCAAAGGAGGCTATGTAAAACCAAACGTTATCTATGAAAGGAAAAAAGAAAAAGGGAAGATGCCCGAGAACTCTTGCCCAAATCATATTGGAGAGCAAACGATCGCGTCTTTTGTTGATGTGTGCGCTCCAGTAGAGTGAAAATAACGAAACGAGCGGCTTTAACGTGATAATCAGGGTGACTTGCAATGGCGTCGCATGCAGATCCTTATATAGGATAAACGGGAGCATATTAAAAATCGCCCAGAAGGGCGTATTCAAAATATTTGTCCACATGTAGACCGACCTTGTGATACTCCAGGATCGATCTATAGTTTTAACTGCTTGTCCCATATGTACTCTTATAATATTAAGAGTATAGCACAGTTTAAGGGAAAGAGAAACTTAATTTTAGGGATCGTAAAAAATAAAATATATCGAAACCTTAGTCTAAAATGCAATGATAGACGTGATCAAAGGCTCCGGTATCAGGATCCTGAATCACTTTTACCGGCGGAGTTTCCGCGCAAATAGGTTGAGCAAAGGGGCACCTCGTGCGAAAGGGGCATCCGCTAGGAGGATTCAGCGCTGAAGGAATTTCCCCCTTTAATTGCATCCTGTCCATTTTTTGCAAGGGGTGCGTTTTTGGCATAGCTGATAACAAGGCTCGAGTGTAGGGATGCTTGGGATTGCGAAAGAGTTCCTTCGTAGACGCGCTTTCCATAATTTTGCCTAAATAAAGAACAATTACCTTATCGCTGATGTGACGTATGATGGAAAGATCATGGGAAATGAATAAATAGCTCAATCCCAGTCTATTTCGGAGATCGAGCAATAAATTTAAGATTTGCGCTTGCACCGACACGTCCAATGCAGAAAGGGGTTCATCGCATACGATCAGCTCAGGGTTCAAAGCGATAGCTCGTCCTATGCAAATACGCTGCTGCTGTCCTCCTGAAAATTGATGTGGATATCGTCTCATGATGTCAGGTGATAAACCAATCATGTTTAAAATTTCTGCTACGCGATCCACTTCCTCTACTTTATTTTTTACCATTCCATGGTAACGCAAGGGTTCCCCTAATGTATCGCCAATAGTTTTGCGGGGATTCAATGAAGAATAAGGGTCTTGAAAAATCATCTGCATTTTGGTCCGCATTTCCAATAATTCTTGCGGGTTCAACGCCAATAAATCTTTCCCCAAAAACGAAATTTTCCCTTTGGTTGGCTCTATCAATCGTATGGCGGCACGTCCAACGGTGGTTTTCCCGGAACCTGATTCTCCAACCAGCCCAAGCACTTCCTTTTTATGAATAGTAAAACCGACTCCATTGACCGCTTGTACATAGCCGACAATATGGCGAAGGATGCCTGCTGTCACCGGAAAGAATTTAGTCAGATCTTGCACCTTCATAATTTCTTTGGTCATTTTTTCCTCCGCTCTTCACTTTCGCGAGTTCCATCATACAGTAAGCACTTGGCTCTATGATCATCGCCCTGTGGGAGAAGAAAATCGGGAATCTGACCTTGTTTACATTTTTCCATCACAAATGGACATCGGGGATGAAAGCGACATCCCTCAGGGTAATGAGTTAATGAGGGTACTGCACCTTTAATCGGCTGCAGCATGGATCCGGGGTCGGTAAATCCTGCACGCGAGTTAAATAATCCTATGGTATAGGGATGGGCTAATCGATCGAAAATATCGATCGCTTTCCCTCTTTCAACATCTTGGGAAGCATACATCACGATCACATCATCGGCCATTTCAGCAACGACGCCCATGTCGTGGGTGATTAATAAAAGAGCCATCCCTTTTTTCTTTTGCAGACGACGAATGAGATCGAGGACTTGGGCCTGAATGGTGACATCCAATGCTGTGGTGGGTTCATCGGCGATCAAAATATCAGGCTCGCACATCAATGCCATTGCGATCATGGCTCTCTGTTTCATTCCGCCTGACATTTGAAAGGGATAATCGTCTATCCGTTTTTCCGGAGAGGGTATACCGACTTCCATCAAGGCTTGGATGACCTTATTAACAGCTTCATCACCATACAAGCCCAGATGGATTTCAGCTGCTTCGACAAGTTGGTCGCCGATGGTGTAGACAGGATTCAATGCACTATTGGGGTCTTGAAAGATCATGGCGATGCGGCCGCCGCGGATAGAGCGCATCTCTCTTTCCGATAGTTTCAAAAGATTTTGGTCTCGATAAATGACTTGCCCTTCGCTAGGCAGAGCGGGCGGTTGGGGTAAGATTCGCATTAAAGAAAGAGCGGTCATTGTTTTGCCGCAACCGGATTCGCCGACGATGGCCATGGTTTTGCCAAGATGTAGATCAAAAGAAAGGTTATCTACCACCGAATAGGCATGTTGCCCGATTTGGAGTTTTGTCGTGAGGTTATGAACTTTGAGGATGGGTTGATTCATAAATTTTGAGAATACAGAAAGCAGAATTCAGAATCCAGAATTCAAGAGCCAAGATTGCACATTGCCACAATAAAGAACGCGAAGAGGCGCGAAGAAAGCGAAGAGAACGCGAAGAAGAATTCAAATTTATTAGTATTAATTTTTTATATAACTAAACTCTTCTTCGCGAACTCTTCGCTCTCTTCGCGCTTCTTCGCGTATAATGGTCATGGCGTTGTACAGTCTTGGCCCCTGAATTCTCTTCTTGCCTCTTGAACGTCCAATCAGGTATCCTATCCTTTCTCGAACCAAAGGCTTTGAATGAGATCTTTTCTAAATTTATTCGGACGCTCTCCCTTCGCCCTCCTCCAAACTCATATGGAAAATGTGGCGCGTTGTGTGCATATGCTCCCTGAAATTTTCGAAGCATTAGAAAAAAATGATTACAGCCAAGTAGAAAAACTCGCAGAACAAATCTCAGAGCTTGAGCATCAAGCCGACATTACAAAAAACGACATTCGCAATCATCTTCCCCGCAGCCTATTTCTGCCGATCGATCGAGGCTATTTACTTGAAATCCTCTCCATGCAGGATAACATTGCCGACAGTGTTGAAGATATCGCGGTCTTATTAACCCTGAAACCTATCGAACTGCTAGACATTTTCCGCGATGACTTCAAAATATTTATGAAAAAAAACATCGAAGCATTTGATGAAGCCCAAAAGATTATTCAAGAGATGCATGAATTGGTTGAGTCTTCCTTCGGTGGCTTAGAGGCTGAAAAAGTCAAAGAGCTTGTCGATAAAGTCGCATATAAAGAACATGAAGTCGATCTCGTCCAACGCAAACTTCTAAAAAGCCTTTTCAAGGCCGAAGATCAAATGACTTATAGCACTTTCCAACTTTGGCAACGCATATTTGAATCCATGGCTTCCGTGTCAAACTTGTCTGAGAAATTGGCCAATCGTGTCCGTATGACTTTAGAAGTTAAGTAATAGGAGAAGATAATAGCAATGCCTTTAGATACGATCTTAATGGGACTGGTTATTTTGGCCGGTTTTTATATGGCGTGGAATATCGGCGCCAACGATGTAGCCAACGCTATGGGCACATCGGTAGGATCCGGCGCCCTTACCCTACGCCAAGCCGTCTTTGTCGCTGCCATCCTGGAATTTTCCGGCGCCTTTTTCTTTGGATCCCATGTATCCGAGACTATACAAACCGGAATTGTTGATGTGCAAACCTTTGCGTCACAACCACACCTGTTGGTTTTTGGGATGCTGGCCTCTTTGATCGCCGCAGGCGTTTGGCTGCAAATTGCCTCCTATTATGGCTGGCCTGTTTCCACTACACACACTATTGTCGGAGCTGTAGTTGGCTTCGGAGTTGTTGCCGGAGGCATAGACGCAGTTCATTGGGGAAACGTAGGATTCATCGTTTCCAGTTGGGTATTATCGCCTCTGCTTGGAGGGATCTTTTCATTCCTCATCTTTACATTTCTTAGAAAGACGATTTTCTACTCCACAAATCCATTGGAAGCGACTAAAAAGATCACTCCCTTCATTGTATTTGTTGTTGTATTAATTTTAACGCTCGTGTTGATACTCAGTGGTTTAAAGAATATGCATTTAGAATTGCCATTATGGCAATCGGCATTGCTGAGCGTAGCGGTGGGTTTAATCGGAGCCTACTTTAGCAAATATCTGGTAAAAAATATCACGGTAAATACTGATCCTCAAACAAGCCATTCAACTCCGGATCTTGAAGCAATAGCCTCGATTGATAAAGCCAAACGATATCTATTGCAAGCTCGTCCGGCATTTTCCGGTGAAATGCAATATCGGCTCACAGATATTCTTGATGAAGTGGATACTTTTAAGCACTCGTTAAAAAAGACCGAGAATTTAGATGCGGTTCATTCCGAATATAGCACTGTGGAAAGGATCTTTGGCTATCTGCAAATCATGACCGCCTGTTTAATGGCATTTGCGCATGGAGCCAATGACGTTGCGAATGCGATCGGTCCCCTTGCAGCTGCTGTCGGTGTTCTTCAGACAGGGGTGGTTTCCAACTCCTCCATTATTCCGACCTGGACACTGGCTCTTGGAGGCATCGGAATTGTTGTCGGCTTGGCCACATGGGGATGGCGTGTGATTGAAACGATAGGCAAAAAAATTACTGAATTAACTCCCACAAGGGGATTTGCTGCGGAATTCGGAGCCTCCACCACTATTGTCCTTGCCTCTTGTTTCGGCATGCCGATTTCCACGACACATACACTTGTAGGATCCGTCCTGGGTGTTGGTTTAGGGCGCGGCATTGAAGCTTTGAATTTGACAATGACAAGGGATATATTTATTTCCTGGCTTGTCACAGTGCCAGCGGGTACTGCTATCACTGTTGCGTTCTATTATTTATTCAAATTTATTTTTATATAAATTTTACGAAGGCTTACTATGAGATCTTATCTATTTGCAATGTCAATTATCTTGAGTGTACCAACATTGGAGCTGCACTCCTACGAGAAAGCGTCATCGGTAGCTCAAGGAGCACTTGTAGAGGCACAAATACATGTTGACCAGGGGCAGGAGCACGGCGCGGAAGGGGGGAAATTTCAACCCGGATTTCCGGTGCAAATCAAAGCTAAAGTAAAAAACAGCGGAAATGCTGTGACGAAGGCCAATAAAATTCGGGTCCGGTATGCACTACCTAAGCCCTATAGCAAAAACCCCAATAGTATTTTATTTGAAACAGAGGTTGTGGATCTTGCGGCAATGAGTCCTGGTGAGGAAAAGGAAGTAGTATTTACAAAGATGCATAATCTGCCAGTGGTAGCGGATTTTGTCCGGTATGATTGGCCGATGAGACAGTACCAAGCGATACTTGGCGAAGGGGACAATGAGCAGATCATAGGAAATCTGGCGATTACTTATTCGGCTTATTATTATGAAGGCCCGGGTAAGGCGTTGCCTGTTGAACCCAAGTGAGGCATCAGCCTGAAAGGCAGGTATATAAAAGCCTTTTGCAACTACCTCCTTAAGTCCCTATTATCGGTCTGCGTTGAAACGCTCTCCCATAACTTTCAAACATTTTATTAGTTTTATTGTTTCTAAATTCAACAGCTTCTTTAACTGCAGTGATTGCGATTTTTGCTTCCCTTTCTTCAATTTGAGAAATTAAACCTGGCTCTACAGGTTCTGGATTTAATTTATAAATACTGGCTGACAAAATAGTGACATGAGATGTTGATGATTTGAATGGTGCCCTTGTTATCGTAAAAATTTTGATAGGTTGTTTAGGTAAAATAGGAGGCGCCGCTCTAGTAATAATGGGTGCAACTGAAGGTTGAGGATCAGTTTGAGATGAAAAGAATGACATCACATATTTAGGAGCTAAAAATTTTTCAAATACATCTTTTAATATTAGAGAAATATTTATTTTTCCATCTGATAATTCACCAACTATTCCGTCATCAAAGAGGCTGAATGGGGCCCCAGTCATGAGCTCTAAAGCGCGGTTGAATAGATGTAATCCAAAATATTGATCGCAAACGAGTTTCCATTGCCTGCTAACAAGAGGAATATGATTACCTCTCAGTTCGGGACAATAACTTTTGGTGCAAAGTAAGCTAAAAATGTTAGCCAATACTTCGTTGGGGAGTTCGGATGATTCTGTTTGTTCAGTTTGACTGGGACTGGGCCAAGTCAATAAAGGGGTGTTATTTAATCTGGTTAATTCCATTTGGAATGATTCAAAAGACATGTTAAACTCCTTTATGAGGATTAATTAATAAATATTTTATCAAAAAAATTATAATAAGTCAATTAAAAAGCTAATATTTAAATCTAATAAATGTAAGCTAAAAAAGCAAAAAAATAATTATTCGTAAAATCGGGTTTGTTGGGAAATTCAACTGTCGTTTCTAGGTCAAATCATCTTTTCAAAAAATAATAAAACGTGTTATCATGAAAATTCAGTGATAGACACCGAAATTTCATGAATAGGTGAAGATAAAATGGATAGACCGGTATTTCTAGAAAAAATCGAAAAAGCATTTAGAACTCATCCGGTCGTCGCAATCCTTGGGCCTCGGCAGTGTGGAAAAACGACTCTTTCCCGCTCTTACGTTGCAAAAAAGAAGCTTCCAGGAAAAGTACACTTGTTTGACCTCGAGGATCCCGCGGATCTTGTGATTTTGGAAAATCCAAAGAGTGCCCTAGATCCTTTGGAAGGTCTTGTGATCATTGATGAAATTCAACGATTAGCTAATCTTTTTCCTATTATCCGAGTCTTAGTTGATCAACCAAAGAATAAACGACAGTTTTTAATTTTGGGAAGTGCTTCACGTGATCTGATAAAACAATCATCTGAGACACTTGCGGGAAGAATAGCCTATATTGAATTGCCTCCGTTTTCATTGTTTGAAGTTGATGAGTTACATAAATTATGGCTGCAAGGAGGATTTCCGAACTCCTATTTAGCAGAGACAATTGAAGACAGCATCTATTGGCGAAAGCAGTATATCAGCACTTTTCTTGAACGCGATATTCCTAATTTAGGTCTAAAAATTGCTCCTTTAGCCCTTAGGCGCTTCTGGGTGATGCTTGCTCACTATCATGGACAAACCTTTAATGCGTCCGAAATAGGTAAATCCTTGGCTATTGCAGATACGACGGCTCGCCACTATTTGGATATTTTGACCGGAACCTTCATGATCAGACAGATTCTTCCTTGGATTGAAAACATTAAAAAACGGCAAATGAAAGCTCTAAAAATCTATTTTCGCGATAGTGGAATTTACCATACTCTCAGTGTTATCTCCGACCAGAACTCACTGCTTCATCATCCAAAGCTGGGAGCTTCGTGGGAGGGTTTTGCGCTAGAACAGGTGATTCGAGATTATCAGGCGGAGCAAGAAGAATGTTATTATTGGGGAATACATGCTGAAGCAGAACTTGACCTTCTTATTATGAAAAATGGTAAGCGTATAGGATTTGAGTGCAAATATAACGATGCACCTCGCCTGACAAAATCAATGAAAACCGCTTTAGAGACGCTAAAGCTTGATAATCTTTTTGTCATTTATCCTGGAAAGAAAGAATATCGCTTGGATGAAAAAATCCTTGTCAAAGGATTGCCTATAGGTCCTGAAACTTACAAGGAATTTGAAAAAAATCAGCAGTATTGAAAATTCCTTCTACAGACCATTACGATGCATTAAATTTGGAAGGAGGATGTTAGCAAACCGATCCTGCCAAGAATAGATCAGTCCTTAGTCCGGAGCGCCAGCGGAGGACGTTTGAAACAAGCCCATAGCGACCGGAGGGAGCTATGGGTACAAGAAAGAAATTCTGAGCTCGGAGCGCTAGCGGAGAGCGATTGACTTGTCAGACATATAGCGAATCAATTTTGGAGTATTTTTTTGCTGAATCGCCCAGGAAATGGAAAAAATCAACGTTGAAAAAAGTCAATCGCTCTTCGCTTCGCTCCGAGCTCGGATTTTATTTCTCTAACCCATAGCTCCCTGCGGTCGCTATGGGCTCGTTTCAGACGTCCTCCGCTGGCGCTCCGGACTTAGGACAAGCTCGCACAACCTAGCAATGAGATTTTCAAAATTCTGTGCGAAATTATTGAATAAATCTAAACTTTAAGGTGGAGTTGCTTCGGATTTTTAGCTTCCTTTATCTTAAAACGCATTAAGTCTTTCCATCTCTCAAGCATCATATGCACTACTAAATAGAAATAATCCTCATCGACATTTTCTTGTATATAAGGAAGTATTTTTCCCAAATTGTCCAGTATATACGCTTGGGTATCTTGATCCCAAATCGACCACATGACATTATTAAAAAGAAGATCATCCAAATTCTCGATCACTAGGTTACGACAACCTTCTCTGTTAGTCGCTAGCATAACGTTCCAAACGATAACTGCCTCGCTGCGCTGCCTCAACTTAACAATTCCCCATTCATTGGCTAATTTACATAGACCAAAATAATCTTCGAAATTATATTGTACAGTTTCGTCGGAATAAATATATTGCAAAGCCTTTTTGACGATATCATAGGTATAACCTTCAATAACTTTTTCTGTTGATTTACTGTCTTTATATTCTGATCTGATCACTTGCCTGAGATTGTCAGTAAATCGTACTAATATTCCTCTATGTACAGGTATGGATTTTCCTTCTGCCACAAGAGCAAAGTCTGAAAATTCCCCACTCTCCAATAGATCACGATCATCCTTTAAGCTTGATTTCACTTCAAAATGGCCTTTATAGTAGGCATCCCAATCGGTCTTTTCAATATAATGGACAAGCGAGGGGAGAAAGCTCAAAAGAAGGCTGTTGTATCTCTCAAAATCTTCTCTTTTTAATTTGTTTAGATTTTCTTCGAGACACATCAAGTCTACAAATGAACAATCGGAGCCTGATAGAAAAGGAAAGGTGTTTCCCATGGTTACTCCTTCGGAATGAGAGTCAGATTCACTACTGAGCAATGGAAATGAGGAAGGATCGGGCGAAACAGGAATTACAATTTTTTTGATCGTAGGACAATTTGCAGCAAATTCTACCATAAGAGTAAGTAAATTAAAATCCCCTCGATGCCCCAAACGTAATGTGGAAACTTTGGATTTTACAACGTCAGTAAGTTTATCGATATACATCCTACGTTTGTTTCGATCTATATCAAGCAAACGGCTAAAGTCTAAATGTGAATCTATGTGGGATATTAAATTTTGCTGCACTAATTGTTGGAGGCGTGCTTTCATCTGAAGTTCATTCTCATTGCGAACTTTAAATGTATGTTCATCAATCTTTAAGCCCGATATATCCAAAGGATTTGGAATAAATGGCCTACTCCAATCTTGTGGTAATTGCAAAGCTATAAAGTTATTTTCATCATTCACTTTAACGGCTACATATCCTTTAAAAAACCCATTTTTACAGTTGTAAGAAATAAAATAGCTACCTATCGGTTCATCCTTAAATATCTGTGTTTGTTCAAAGAAAAATTTCTCATTCATTACACCCCCTACTACATGCATCATGAGAGATTCCGTTGTTAACGGTTGGTCAAAAATGGTATGGGGGCTTGTTAAAGGATGTTGAGATAGTAAGTCTCTTAATGTCTCATATTGAAGAGAAGGTTCTTCAGTTGGCTCTCCGTCTCGTTTCAAAAAATATTTACCGGTTTGTTGATCATAGGCGCAGGCAGCGCTTCTAATTCCGGGAATGTTTACACCCCCCAAATAATAATGTGCGGATTCAATTAATCTCTCACTCCTTCCGCTGTAAAATATATACACTTTAGAGTGATGGGTCCCTGAGTAATAACTTTCATCCCCGGTGCTGCAAAATGCGAAAGGGGAGCTTGCCATTTCTTCAACTGCTTCTTCTGCAGTTTTGATTTTTTTCTCTTCTTGCATTGGTGAATCAATTGGAGTGATTAAGGAAGGTGATAATGGTGTAATTCCAGAAATAATTGGGAAAGACATATATATTCCTATTAAAAATTATACAAAAAAATTAATTATGTACATCAGTGAAAAATCATATCAATTTATTGCAAATTTTGTCAAATATTCTTGTGTAGATATGCTGATTTATCAAAAATAGGATCTTGTGTTATAAAAGTAAGAGCGAGTAACCCTAACATGGAGCAGCACTATGACCTCTGAAACTTCACGGGCTAGTATGGAAGCATTTGTTTCTTATGATTTCAACACAGAAAGCGGAGAACGATTAGGAATATTGAAGGTCGGACACGGACCTGATCAAGTTAGAACTCTTGTCAAATTCAACAGGGATGAAAAAAACCACAAAATATCAGATTCGCTCACAAGCATTGTTAAACTTATTGAAACGCATCAAACTGAATGGCATAAGATTACCGAAACGCAGAACCAAATTGAATTTCAGTGTTCAAGGCTGATGAAGATAGTGAGAGATCATAACGAAAGGGAAGACAAGAATCACATTTCCTATGATAACCCATTCAAGTGGCGCATTACTATATCTCTATCCTTTGATATATATAACAAAACCAAAAAACCAATTCGAATTTTAGAAAAGCCTCGAAAGAGTTTTTCGATTCATCGTTCAACTACAAAAGAAACTGTTTATAAAAGGGTTACGGATTTTATTCGAGAAGCGAAAGTAAAGTATAAAGATCTCAGCACACTAACAATTTCTGATGCAAAAGTTGTTGATTTGTTCAAAAAATTTAAAACCCGCATCCCTTCTTCTGATCGTGCATCAAAAGATTTTTTCTTTTCCAAAGATAAGCCAGCTCGGAACCAGGAAATCAAAATTTCCGTTACTGTAGTAGATGAAGATTTCATCAAAACCATGGCGAAGGCCCAAAAAGCAACCCCTAAACCAGCTGTGAAGCCTTACCCCAAAAAGAAGAAAAATCAAAGCAAAAGTGAATCCGGAGAATTTATTTCCCCGTCATTGCCAATCATAGTTCCTCCACCTGTCATTGTACATCATAAACACCATCACCATCAGCCAAGCATACCGACACCTTCCCATGGCACGCATCATGACACTAGTAGCTTTCCGTCCAATCATCATTCTGATAGTACTACCACTTACAATCATAGCAGCGGCCCTGATACTTCCTCTTATACACCCAGTCTTACAGTCGAATCACATCATCACTAAAAACATTTTTTATGTCCTTAAATAATAGGAGTTAATCATGGACCCTCTTAGTTCTTTTTTTGGTGGTTTTCTTCCCCGTATGCTTGTTAAACAACAAACGGTGGAACTACCAGTTATACAACAACGTATAGGCGAATTCGAGCAATTGCAAGATCAATACTCAGATCTATTTCATAATGATTTCATAAAAAAAGCAGATCGTGTTTTTCAGAAAGCCGATGATGTACATCTGGATAAATATTTATGTGCTGCCACCCAACAAGTTCATCATCTTGGAGTCGGAACACTAAAAAAATCGATAGCCCTTGGGGGTATAGGTACTTCCGATGATGGCGAAAAAATACTCGTCCTCGGGCACATTAGAAGAATAGAAGCTAAGGAGGCCCTTGAAGTTTTGAAAAGGGAATTAAAACTCAATGGATGTCAAAAATCGACCATTAAATTTTATGCCATAGGAGGAGTTCTTAAAGACGTTCATACGGATGATGGGTCTTCTTTTGATCTGCAAAAAGATTTGCTTTCATTGGCTAAAACATACAACATTTGCGGAGTAAAATTTAATATAACTACTTCCGAAGACGTTTTACAGATCGTTTTTGATGAATCGGGAATGTACTACAGCAAACAGACTTTATTCACTCCAATTGAAGGTAGTAAAATCGAACAAGACTGGTTTTGACAGTTTGGGCCATTCGATCCTTTGTCTCACCTCATTTGAGTTTTATTCTGCCACCTGTTATTCACATAATATCGACCTATCCTATTAAACTAGATCTCTTCGATGTGATATAACCATGTTTAAAAAATTAAAGTTTCGCCCTTTTCCCGGTACCAGCTCTTTTCACCTACAAATGATCCTTTCACAATTTGCCTTGAATGGGAAAGCTCCTGCTTCAGAAACTGTTTCTATTGATCTTAAAGATGGAGATAAACTGGCTTGTGAAATATCGTGTCACGAATCGATAGATGTTAATACTCCTACTGTTGTCTTAGTACATGGTTTGGGTGGATCTAGCCAATCAGGGTACTTGATACGATTATCAAGAAAATTTCATATACGTGGATATCGAACTGTCCGGGTCAACTTGCGAGGGAGTCTTTCCGGTATGGGAGTGTCATCGCGTCCCTATAATGCTGGTACCAGCGATGATCTTTTTGAAGTATTGAAATATGTGAAACAACAGTACCCCGATTCCCCGCTGATTCTCATCGGCTTTTCGTTGGGCGGGAATATTTCGATTAAATTGGCCGGAGAACTAGGTGAACAAGCCCAGAACTATATCGACTATATGATTACCGTAGGCACTACGATCGATTTATATCATTCCATTGAATGTATTTCCAAAATTTCGAATTGGCTGTATCACCGATATTATCTGTGGTATTTGTTGCAGCAAAGCGAGGAGTGGCTCCCGAAAGAACCGATATGCTCTTTGTATGAGTTTGATGATCTTGTGACTGCTCCCCATTGGGGTTATCGGAACGCTATGCACTACTATGAAACATGCAGCAGCTGCCATTATATGAATAAGGTACTCGTGCCCGCCCGTTTCCTTTTTGCCGAGGACGACCCATTCATAGATTATGAACTTTTACTCAATATAAAAATCCCTGCAAATGTGTCTGTCTATCTGACTGAAAAGGGGGGGCACATGGGATATTTTGGCTGGGCAGGAAAAGAACATGGTTTTAATTGGTTAGATAGACTTTTATTGGAATGGGTCCAAGAAATTTATCCTGTTCGATCCAAAAATGCTTACTAAACAAGCTTGCTTGAGATCCAGCGGGCTCCATCTTGGAATATGTTCAGAGGGGTTCCGTGCCCTTTGTGTCCGATGGAAGGAAATAGGATCAACTCCACTTGAGGGGAGCGGACTCCTTGGGTATAGGCCTGTTCGGTAAGATTGTGTACAAATCGGAAGCACGATTCGGTTCCTACTCGCGTATCCCTATTTCCTACATAAAAGCGAACTTGTTTATGGATCAACTTCGGGATGATGAACTCAAGGTTCAATGAGGCTAGCTCCGCATTCTCAAATTCGTGCAGCTGTTTAAAAGTTGTGAGCGGGGCGAATCCCAGAAGGTTATGGATATAAGGTTGTCTGGCAGCAATGTGAGCTGCGATTAGGCCTCCACGGGACAGTCCTGCAGTGGCAATGTGTTTTGGGTCGCATATTTTATTTTCGATGAGATAATCGATGTTTTGCAGGCATAGCTCAAGAAAATTATCGATATATTTCGGAGAAGATTTAAGTTCTTTAGCCCAGACAGACACGGCTTTTTGTGGATCGGCTCCTCCTTCATGTGCAGGCAAGTCGAACGATATGGCCCGGATTTTCGAAAGGTCCATGGAGGATATGAGTTGGTTGTAAGGATCTAGTAGAAGGCTATCTTGTCCTGAAATGGCAAAATAAAACAGAGTCGGCAAAGCTCCTTGATCAAGAGAGGGCCCTTTGTGGTAAATCTTGAGGCCTGAAGGCGCCTCGATGGTGAGCAATTGCATTAGGGCTATCCTCTTGGGAATGGCGCGGGGTGGTGAGCCTTATGTTCTCCATGACGCTCTTGCTGTTTATAGATCTGTTTCCATGTATTGTAGGTCTCTACGAGTTTTTTATCTACACAGGCTCGAATTTCGAGAAAGTCAAGAGCAAGTTTGAATTCTTTATGGCGTATGACCTTTGGACGATGGTGTTTTTTTGGCGAAATAGGTGTGAGGCGAAATTGGGTAGCCAAAAGAAAAGCGGTTGTGGAACTAATTCGACGTGGAAAGTGGGTGAATGAGGATGTGAGTACATCTTTTGTTACAGTGGCTGCCAAAAGGGTGATATCTCCCGCATGAGGAGTTCGATCTTTGTCGAGAAATTGCGTTTGAATTTCTTGGCAAATAATGGGATAAAGAAGGCAGGCTGTCAAAACGGAGCGATCCAGAGGGCTTTTGAGATTTTTTCGATTCATTTTATCTGCGCTAGTCAGGAGTAAATAGATCTCTTTGCCTTGTTTGCCCTTGAGGAAATGGGCTAGGGAAGAAAAAAGCAGTTCGAGCAATCCAGCCTCGTTCATCAAATTGAAAAAGGATGCTGAAGCTCCGGATTCCAACATCCGTAAAATTTCTTCTAGTAGTCTAGCTGCAGAACTTTTTGTGATTTCGCTCCGGCAGTTGACGAGAGCTTTACGCGCATCCGGATCAATGTCGAATCCAAAACGGGCGCGGAATTTCAAGAGGCGGATCATTCTTACGGGATCTTGTTTGAAGCGAATGTTGGCATCGCCGATTGAGCGTAAAATTCCTTTATGGATATCCTCCCATCCTCCAACGTAGTCGATTACGGTATGAGTGGAAGGATCATAAAAAAGGCCATTGATGGTAAAATCGCGGCGTCTTACATCTTCTTCTTCTGTCCCCCAGACATTGTCTTGCAAAATCAGGTCACTTTCGTTTTCGCCGGAGCGGAAAGTTGACAATTCAAGGATTTTGTGACCGTATCGGATGTGTGCTAATCGGAAACGACGGCCGATGAGTAAACAATTTCTGCCGAAGAGATGTTTTATTTGCTCAGGTCGGGCGGAAGTTGAGATATCGTAATCTTTAGGACTTTTTTTGATGAGGAGGTCGCGAACGCTGCCACCGACAAGGTAGGCGGAAAATCCGGCATCTCGAAGTTTTTGGATAACGTGAATGGCATCAGGATCTATAAGACCGTGGTTGATGTCATGTTCAGTGGCATGGTAAATTTTAGGATGCACGGAAATCAATTTGATACATTTATGTTTAATGCTTGAATATACTGGAAATCTCCGAAAAAGTCAAGGGTACCACAATCTTTAACCATTTTTAACCATAGAGGCACAGAGACACAGAGAGAGGCACAGAGGGAAAAAAAATGTCAGGATGGGAAGGATAGGTGGAATTTACCTATTTCTTCTATCCTTCCCATCCTGACATTTTTTTTCCCTCTGTGCCTCTCTCTGTGTCTCTGTGCCTCTGTGGTTAAAAATGGATTTAGATTGTGGATTCTGAATTCTGAATTCTGTTTTTTTGCTTGATTCTTCCTGGGTAATGCAGTAATTTGTCCATCTAACCCCCTTCTTTAAAAGAGTTCATCCCATGACGAATAAAACAGCGCCCAAAATTTTTGGAACCGACGGTGTGCGCGGACGTGCCAATGTATATCCGATGGTTGTTGAGATCGCTTTAGCACTTGGCAGAGCCGCGGGTAAGATTTTTCGGACTCGCAATAGCAAGCATCGCGTAGTCATCGGTAAAGATACACGCCTCTCTTGCTATATGTTTGAAAATGCACTGATTTCAGGATTATGCTCTATGGGCGTCGACACTTTAATGTTGGGCCCATTTCCAACACCTGGAGTTGCCTTCATCACAAGGGCATACCGTGCAGATGCCGGCATTGTGATATCCGCCTCGCACAATCCCTATTACGATAATGGAATCAAGTTTTTTTCTGCAGATGGATTTAAGCTGCCGGACTCTTGGGAAAGGGAGATGGAGTCATTGATCCATAGCAGGAAATTTGAGGACACCCTTCCAGCGGATTATGACATTGGAAAAAACACCAAAATCAATGATGCCGACGGACGTTATATTGAATTTGTCAAGGCCACATTCCCTAAGAAGCAGTCCTTGAAAACATTAAGGATAGCCCTAGATTGCGCCAATGGAGCAGCCTATAAGGTGGCTCCTTTAGTGTTCAAGGAGCTTGATGCGGAAGTATTTGTTTATGGCAACACTCCAAATGGATTAAATATCAACGATGAATGCGGTTCGCTGCATTTGGAAACCATTCAAAAGGCAGTCATTGATCACAAAGCCGATGTGGGGATAGCCTTAGATGGCGACGCTGACAGGGTGGTGTTGGTGGACGAAAATGCCCAAATCGTGGATGGGGATACCATCCTGGCAATCTGTGCTAGAGATATGCTTCAGAAAGGTTTGTTGCGCAACAATAAAGTCATTTCGACAGTGATGTGCAACTTTGGATTCATCAAGGCGATGGAAATGTTGGGCATAGAGGTCATCCAGTCTCAAGTGGGAGATCGTTACGTCATCCAAGATATGTTGAAGCATGAGGCGAATCTTGGAGGGGAGCAAAGCGGACATTTGATCTTCTTAGATCAGAATACGACAGGCGATGGTTTGGTGTCGGCATTGCAAGTGCTCCGTATCATGATAGAAACGAATTCGAAATTATCGGATCTATCCACTATATTTAAAAAGTATCCTCAATCTATTATAAATGTGAAAGTCAAATCTAAACCTACTTTACACACCTTGAAGGATGTTCAGACAGTTATAAAGAGTGTAGAGAAGACTTTGGGTGAATCCGGAAGGGTTTTAGTTAGGTATTCAGGTACGGAAGATATTTGCCGCGTAATGGTGGAAGGACCCAAGTTGAAACAGGTGCAAGAGTTGGCCTCGCAGATTGCAAAATCAATCAAAAATGAGATCGGTGCGGTATAGTAAACCATCCAAGGAAGTGTGATTCATGTGTGGAATATTTGGATATGTAGGAAAAAAAGATCCGGTAAAGATGGTCTTGGAAGGGTTGAAAAAACTCGAATACCGAGGCTATGATTCTGCAGGCATTGCCGGAGTGCGGAATGGAATGATATTCCATTGCAAAGAAGTAGGAAAGATCGAAACACTCGAAAAGCAAGTAAAAGCATCAGACCTTGTCCTCGATATTGCCATAGCCCAGACGCGATGGGCCACACACGGCAAACCCAATCGGATCAACGCACATCCCCATTTAGATGCCAAGCAAACGTTAGCTTTGGTTCATAATGGAATCATTGAAAACCATGCTGAATTACGCAATGCCCTTAAGGAAAAAGGGGTTACTTTTTTGTCCGATACTGACACTGAAGTTGTTGCACATCTGATTGCAGATAATTACAAAGGGGATATGCTTAAGGCACTGCGCAAGGCAGTATCGCAACTCAAAGGGGCTTTTGCTTTAGCGATCGTCCATAAGGACTATCCTGATAAGATTTTTGCTATTGCCCATGAAGCGCCGCTCGTTATTGGAATTGGCAAAGACGAAACGTTTATCGCTTCCGATTCAAATTCATTTGTAAGTTATGCCCAAGACGTGATTTATCTTGAAGACTCGGAAATAGCCGTCGCCAGTTCCGGCCAATGCGATTTCTATGATTCAGCAATGAAAAAGATAGCTAAAGAGTCGCGCAAGCTTCCTGTTGAGTTTTCAGACATTTCGAAAGGGCATTATGAGCACTATACCCTTAAAGAGATCCATGAGCAACCTCGTTCCATTCACAATGCGTTTCATGGACGTCTTTTGGAAGAATATGGAACAGCAGTTTTTGAAGAGCTCAATCCCCAGCAATTGGATCTGGCGGGGGTCGAGAGGATTTTGATCTTGGCATGTGGAACATCCTGGCATGCAGGATATGTGGCTTCTTATATGATTGAAGACCTGGCTCGCATTCCTGTGCAGGTGGAAATTTCCTCAGAATTTCGTTATAAAAATGCGATTTTGTCCCATGGGACACTCGTCATAGCCATCAGTCAGTCAGGCGAAACCGCCGATACAGTTGCTGCGGTGCGGGAATTGAAAGCCAAAGGAGCGAAAGTTTTGGCGATTTGCAATGTGCAAGGTTCGACGATTACACGTGATGCGGATGCGACGATATTCTTGAAGGCCGGACCGGAGATCGGAGTTTGTTCGACCAAAGCATTTACCAGTCAGGTTGTTGTCTTAGCATTGTTGACACTAATTTTAGCTCGAATGCGAAATATGGGCAAAACGGAAGGACAAGCGATAATCCAAGCCTTGAGGAATTTGCCGGAACAGGTGCAACAGGTGTTGGATAAATCACATCAGATACAGGAGTTGGCGAAGAAGTATGCCAAGTATGACAATTTCTTTTATCTGGGACGTCGCTACATGTATCCGACAAGTTTAGAGGGGGCATTGAAGCTGAAAGAGATTTCATATATCAATGCGAATGGATACCCGGCAGGTGAGATGAAGCATGGTCCGATTGCATTGATCAATGAAAACTGCCCTACAGTAGCTTTGTGTGCCAACAAGTTGACATTTGAAAAGCTGAAAAGCAATCTGATGGAGGTCAAAGCGCGCAACGGTTCGATTATTGCGATAGCCGAGCAAAGCCAAAATGTGGCGGATGTGGCGGATGAGCTCATTAGGGTTCCCGACACGATAGATGAATTGTCTAGTATCCTTACAACAGTTGTTGCGCAGCTTTTAGCGTATTATATAGCCAAGGAAAGAGGAACGGAAATTGATCAGCCGCGCAATCTGGCTAAGTCGGTGACAGTAGAATAATTTTTTTGTTTGCAATTTAAAGTTTCGATCGATAGTTTCTCGATTTTGTCCTATAACCCACGTACAAAAGAAGGAGAAAACCATGAGACTTGAAGAATTGAAAAGCGCGTTAGGAGCCCAATATCAAGCAATCCAAGATCAGTTTGAGCAAGTAGATGGGACAATAAAAAAATCTCAACAGTACACCATTGAAGCTGATGCTATTTCCGGCATTTTTCAATCGGTAGTAGTAGACGTAAGTATAGAAAGCACAAGCCAAAGACATAGTCAAAATGAAGCTATGGAAAAAATGTCTGAGGATCCTGGTTTTGCTTTTTGTGGTTTTGCTAAAGATCCTGAGAAAGCAGAAATAACAATCCGTCCTGCGAATGAAAAAATTCAACAAGTAGTAAAAGAATACTTTTCTGAAACAGTCTTTTCGTTTGATCGTGGACGTACTCCGAAATTTGACAGCGTCGTCATCAATGGTGATCAATGTATTGATCAATACACTTATCAATAATGATGGGATCGTAGAATATACGGTTTTACAATAAAGCTTAAAAGCGATAGAATTCGTGGCGTTCATTTTAACTTAAAAGGAAAACTATGAATTCTATTCATCTCCTCTCCTATAGGGCACTTGCCGCTTCTGCATTGCCAAGAATTTGCAGCGGGTCCCGGATTACTCCTTTACGATCACCTTTAGACTTTAACTCACTATTAAAAATATCTGCTAGGAGTGTTAATGACAGTTGTTCATTGTCTCCTTCAGGTTCTCACATGTACTCTGAGATATTGAAAAAAGGGGAAACTGATTCATACAAAACTTTTAATCTTGATTGCTCTTCGATGAAAGTGCCCGATATGAAGAGTGATGAATTTAAGGAGATCTTATCCAGAATTTGCAAAGAAGAAGGAGAAAAAGGGATTCATGTTGTTTCCTTAAAAATTCTTTCCGATCAATCAACGATAATGAAATGCGCTATTGACATAGGTTTCCGGCATCATCAAGGCAATCAGGAATTTTCAATCTTGAATTACTGCCTGAAAAAACACACGGTCAAGACATGTACCTATCCTAAATACCGCACATTATCAGTGGGAGTCACCGGTGTTGTGTTTAACAAGACATTGGAGAAGGTGCTTGTCGTAAAGGAAAAACATGGTCCTATTAAGTTGAAACCACCCACAGGGGGTGTGGAGTACGGGAAAGAACAAGATACACCATGGGAGGCTGTTGTTCGGGAGCTCCGTGAGGAGACCGGAATTATAGTCGACCCTTCGAAAGGAGTGTTAGTTGGCCATACATGGTCAAATAACTTTCGCGGCATAAATCCGGACATCAGTTATATTTTTGCTTTTGTTCTTCAGGATGAAGTCAAGCCTGTAATTCAAGAAGACGAAATTTCAAGTGCCGATTGGGTATCAATTAAGGACTATCTTGAGAGTCCGCCAGAGGAAAAGGAGAAACCTTGGATGCTTAGGCAAACAGTAAAAACAGCCTGGGAAGCATTGCTAGACGGTAGTTCTTGGAATCGGAAAACATTTTATTGGACCAATGGTAAGCCTGTTGAGCTGTTGAGCGGTTTTCCGCATGCAGAGGAGTGAGTCAGGCATGAGGTGCTCTCAAGTCCGGAGCGCCAGCGCAATGCCAGTGAATTAAAATAAAGACTACCAACCTCATAACCCCGGCAGAGTTAATTGCATAAGGCATTGCGCTGGCGCTCCGGACTACAGCCTTGTTAGAGCCCCCTTAAAAACGGGCATTTTCTGCTGGATTCTGAATTCTAAATT
>Ga0206822_1022_pt1 | contig 50616 bp, 53 predicted proteins | sample Alteio_BWOrgCont_83_FD_152913 | JGI IMG/M metagenome (GOLD analysis project Ga0206822, IMG submission 152913) | Enriched cells from forest soil in Barre Woods Harvard Forest LTER site, Petersham, Massachusetts, United States -... | ecosystem: Environmental > Terrestrial > Soil > Temperate forest >... | reverse complement strand
TCTGGCTATTGCCGGCGCTCGACGCGCGGGCGCTGGCCTATATGTCTGGTCAGGAACCCAAACCGTCGTCGATGCACCTGATATTCGTCGCCGCGGAAGTCGGCAAGGTGGGATGTTTGGTTATCGGTGGAATTGATCTTTTTAAACTTATATAAAATGAACATACAACAATGTACTGTAGGTGAGCTCGTCGCACAGGATGCACGGGCGGCGGCGATCTTTGAAAAATACCAGATCGACTTTTGTTGCAATGGACAAAAGACATTGCGCGAGGCTTGTGCCGATGAAGAGAAGGTGGAAGCCGTAGAGATCGCGCTGGCAGGTTTGCTGGAAACGCCCGCGGCATCGGGCGGCTCGGCGTTAGATTATCGTGGATGGCCGATCGACCTGCTGGCAGACTATATAGAAAAGAAATATCATCGGGAGACGACCAGAAAAAGCGACATTATTCGCGGCCATCTGGATAAGATTTGCCGGGTGCATGGAGAAAACCATCCGGAATTATTTGAAATAAAGGATTTATTCGAAGAGAGCGCCGGTGAGCTGGCCACGCACATGCAGCGGGAGGAGCTGGTGCTGTTCCCATTTATCCGCAAGATGGTGCTTAACGGCAGGCCTCCGGTGGCGGCCTTTGGATCGGTGGAGAACCCTATTCGCGAACTTAGCCATGAACACGAAGAAGAGGGGGAGCGATTCAGAAAGATTGCCGCGTTAAGCAATGACTACACGGTTCCGGCCGACGGTTGCCAGACCTACCGGCTGACGTTCCGGCAGTTGAAGGAATTTGAATTAATGCTGCACTTCCATATTCACCTCGAAAATAACCTGCTATTCCCGCAGGCATTGCAAATGGCCGAAAATAATTAATCATGAGACGAGATCAGAATATCATTGCGTTGTCGAGAGAGCACCATTATGGGCTTTTGTTCTGCTGGAAGATCAGGCAAGGTCTGGCTAAGCGCGTCGATTTGGAGAGGATTCGCAAATATGTGCTGCATTTTTGGAAGTTCAATTTACAGGATCATTTTGCGGAGGAGGAGCTCTTTTTGTTTCGAGACAGATTTGATAGCCTGTGCATCGAGGCAAAACAGCAGCACGGACTGATACGGAATCTGATCCAGGCCGTACAGGGTGGCGGCGGCCGGACGGAGATAATTTATCGGGAGCTGGCTGACCAGGTGGATAAGCATATTCGTTTTGAGGAACGCAAGGTGTTTCCTTTTTTGGAACAGGATATGACAAAGGAACAACTGTCGGCGGTAGGCGAGCACCTGGGTCGGTTGCACACGACGCCGGCGGACGACAACTATCAAGATGAATTCTGGGGTTAAGGCTATTCATGTACGGGTAGTGGTCGGGGACCAGGAATACCTTCTGGAAACAAGCCCGGGGGAATACCGAAGTTTAATGGCTTTGCTATACGACAGGATCTATATTGATTGTTTCGGTGACTGTAGAGGAATGGGACGCTGTGGTACTTGTCGGGTCTTCATAGATGGAGATCCTGCGTTGATCACCGGGATGGATAGGAACGAGGCATCGACACTTGCCAAAGCTGGCTCCGTCGGCGAAGGGGTTCGGCTCTCTTGCCAGGTGATTGTCGATCATTTATTGGATGGCCGAACCGTTAGAGTGCTTGGGGAGGAGTAATCTTCCCCTTTTTCTTCTGAATAAGCTCATCGATGCTCCAGCGGTAGGCTGAAAGCGTGGATAGAAGCAACGCCCCGCCTGTAAAAACGAAGACAGGGTATTTAAAAGGCGCGCCGGCTCCCGTGAAAAACGCCATGCATAAGCCAAAGGTCAATGTAAGCAAAGCTGCGCCCATGGCGACGAGTTGGATGCGGTAGCCGACGATAAGGCAAACGCCAAAGACGATCTCGGCGATTGTTGCGAGAATGGCCATGACCATGGCGAGTGTTTCATTCAGAAAGGGTAGAAGAGTATTGGTGTAACGCACGAATACGGCCCAGCTACCCCACGCAACAGAACTCGACCCGGGCGCGCCGAGGTAGCCAAGCCGGTCGAGGACAGGCAAAATAAAGCCGATGCCCAGTGCCATCCTTAGCAAAAGCTGGCCTGCATTCCGCCGACTACTCATTTAGCTTGATTTTCCCGTTCGAACATGGTGCCGAAAATATGATCCCAAAGCGTAGAGCTAACACCGAATCCGCGTTCCTGGTGTTTATAGTGATGTAGCTGGTGATTCCGCCAAAGGGGTTTCATCCACCTGAAGGGTGGGTTCCAGGCGTGGATAGCGTAGTGCATGCTCGCATAAAGTAAGTAGCCAAGCAGGAAGCCGGGGTAAAAGGCGAATACCCGGCCTGTAAGGTGAAGGATATCCGCAACGGCGTACATGCAAAAGAATAGTACGGAGGCGATTAGAATACTCGGAACCGGTGGCAGGAAAAGGCGTTCGGTATCCCGTGGGTATTCATGGTGGTTGGCATGGAAGATATAGACGAAGCGCTGGATGGCCTTATTTTCCGAAACAAAATGATAGACGAAACGGTGCATGATGTATTCGAAAAAGGTCCAGAAAAAGATCCCCGCGAAAGACAGGGGGATTACGGCGCCTGCGGTAAGCCCGAAATGCCGGATGGAATAGTAGATCATGGCACCCATGATGGGAAGGTACATCCCCCAAATGATCAGGGGATGCGTTTTTGTAAGCGCTTCAAGGATTGGATTCCTGAATAGACGTGCCTGGCCCTTATTGTGAATTTGTGTTGCAGACATGGTGTTGTTTTTTATCCCTGGATTTCCCTCCAATAGTTGTTGGCGGCGGCGATGGTCGCAAATTCGGTGGCGACTACCTGGCCGATGGCGATGAGCATATGGGCATCATTGGCATATACGTCCCGGAGCTTTGTGCGGACGTCCGCGTCTGGTTGTGTGAGTTTGATGGTGAGGCGGCCCATTTTCACGGCCAGGTGACGCCCTTCTTCAGGCGTCTTGGTGATCAGGGAATTGTTCGGAATGAGTGTAACTGTTTCTGACATGGTATTATTTCCTTAATGATTAAAAGGCTGGTTCCATTTTTAAACCGACACCGATTCGGTTCCAGGAGTTAATGAGAATGGCGGCGGAGATTAGGTTGCCCGTCATGTCCTCGCCGAAGGTTTGTACACATTGGCCATACAATTCTTCGGAAATGCCCTCTTTATAGATTAAAGTGATTTCCTCGGCAAGTCGTAAGATCAGGCATTCTTCATTGGAAAAATGGTGGATGGCTTCACGCCAAACGGCTACGACCGCAATCTTACGAGCATTGGCGCCGAATTTCAGGGCGTCCTGGGTGTGTTTGTCGACGCAGTAGGCACAGCCGTTGAGGTAGGAGGCGCGTATTTTTATCATCTCCTGGTGCCACGGGTCGATGCCGGATTCTGCTACGGCTTTATCGAGCGCCCGCATGCCGGCGATGTAGGCTGGATTGAGTTTGTTAAAGGCGATCCTTTTGTTCATAGTGTTTGCTTTGATCGATACACAAAGGTACCTTTGCTTTGTGCTATCTTCATAGCACAGAAACGAATAAATCGGTAGTACAGATGGCAATATATTCGGAGCTCATCACATTGAATCGCCAGTCGCAGCAGCCGGTGTACGAGCAAATCGCCAAAGGCTTTGTGGTGTTGATCAGGGACGGGGTGATTAAGCCAGGGGCGCGGCTGCCATCGGTTCGTGGTCTGGCAAAGGAAATAAAGGTTCATCCCCGAACGGTAGTGGCCGCCTATCAGGAGTTGGTGGCGCAGGATTGGATCAACAGTAAACCAAGGTCGGGAATGGTAGTGGCGGAGAATCTCCCGCAACTAAAACCAAGAAGTTTTAAAGCGGCAGCGGCGCCGGCGAAGTCTATAACGCCATCTGGCGGAGAGACTCGACCGGCCTTTAAATATGTGATCAACGATGGGTTTCCGGATTACCGGTTATCGCCGCTAATGCCATTGCTAAAACAATACCGGGCCGCTTTTTTTGAGGGGCGCCTGGAGCGGGACTCGATGTATTCGGATGTGGCTGGAAGTTGGGATTTACGTACGGAACTCGCCTCGTACTATGGCGAGACCAGAGGGATGACGCTCAAAGCGGATCAGATATTGATCACCCGGGGCGCACAGATGGCGATTTATCTTGCGGCGGCGGCGCTAATCCGGCCCGGGGATAAGGTGGTGGTCGGTGAGCCGAACTATCCGATGGCGAATATGACCTTTGAACAGTTGGGTGCGGAATTGATTCGGGTGCCGGTCGACGAAGACGGGTTGGATATCGAACGCCTGGAGCGCATCTGTAGGCGTAGTAAGCCACGGCTTTTATATATTATCCCCCATCATCACCACCCGACGACCGTAACCCTGAGTGCTGTGCGGAGGATGCGGCTGCTGGAAATCGTTACGCAGTACGGGCTGCATGTCATAGAAGACGATTACGACTACGAATATCATTATGCACACCGGCCAATATTGCCCTTGGCTAGCGGGGACACCAACGGCCTGGTTTGGTACGTCGGCTCGATCACCAAGAACCTGATGGCGTCGATGCGGGTCGGCTGTCTGATCGCGCCACCCGATATTATCCGAAAAACTGCGGGTCATAAGCGCCTCCTGGATATCCGGGGCGATCTGCTGCTGGAGGCAGCGCTGGCGGCGTTGTTTAGGGATGGCACCATCCAGCGCCATATCCGTAAGGGGGTGAAGCTGTACCAGGAACGGCGCGACCTGTTTTGCCGGCTGATGGAGGACAGGCTAGGCGGGGCGGTGCAATTTCGGGTACCGGACGGCGGTATGGCGATATGGGCAACTTTTGGCCCCAAACATGATTTGCGAAACGTGTCTGCTGGCGCGGCGGCCCTTGGTTTGGGAATGAACGATGGCCGGTTTTACGATACGTCGTCGGTGGCGTACAATTCTTTGCGGATGGGGTTTGCTTCGCTGGATGAACGGCAGATGTCGGCGGTAACACAAATTCTGCAAAAAATCATTCGAAGTCGTTAGTTAGTGGCGCCCAAAATACGGCAGGATCAATTGTTGGTAGGCGGGCGGCGCGTCGCGCCAGCTGAACATCGCCGTAAAGCCGATCAGGATGAGGACGGCCGTCACTGTCCCGGCGGCGGCAATGACAATCGTGCTCCACCGGGAATTGGTTTTTCTATAATGGAGAGCGGCGACATGTAGCGTTATAGAGGTTACCGCCAGGAAATAATATGGTAAGAAGTAGAAGGTGGCGGGGTGGTAGTTGAGGCCGACGGCCGCCAACCAGAAATTGGAATCGAGATGATGGAACCGGCATAGGAAAACAGCGGAGACGTGTACGAGCAGGAAGTAGGAAAGATACATGCCGGTATAGCGCTGGATCTTCTCTGCGGTCGACCGCTTCTCCCGGCTGAAGAGCAGGCGTATGCCGGAAACCAGTTGGGAGAAAACGGCTGCGAGTAGCAGGATCTCCACGGGGGGATACCGATAGACCACCCGCAAGTGATCCATAAAATGGATATGGGCTTCCGGGCCGCCCAGAGATATCAATTGGTTCAGTAAATGAAAGCCGATAAATGCGCCGAGAATGATCCCTGAGATATGGTGCCACGTTTTAACGATCCTCGGCGATAACGATAGTTTTTCCTTCATGGGAATTGTTATTTCTGGCTTAAGATGTTGTCATTTGCATCAGGTGGTGCGCAGCAAAGATGTAGCCTTTTTTCACATAAAGTCTATGTGCAGGGTGAAGGCTATAGCCTGTATCCAAATGTACAGATTGGATGCCGGCCTCTCTGGCCATTTTCGATACCCAATCGAGCAGGGCGCCGCCATACCCCCGGCCTCGGTATTCCGGTAGGGTAAAAAGATCGTCGATGTAGATCATCGGGCCGGTACGCAGCATGCCATAGGTGCGTATCCCCGTGAAGGCGGCCGCCCGCCTGTTCTCGTCGTCCGGAATATAATACAGTTGGAATCCTTCCTCCATCATGCGAAGCGTTTGATCGACATAGGTTTCCTTATTGAGGTTTGTCCGGAATTGCAGGATCGCGTCCTCGCAAAATCGGATATCTGCTACGGTGGTTGCACGTTTCAATGTCATAGGAAATTTTTAGTGTGATCAAAGGGTTTGTACCGCGGCGGCAATGTCTTCTTTTGCCTTTTCCAGCGCCTGGGCCAGTTTGTCCGGAGCGGCGAACTTCACAGGGAACACGTTGATATAGGTGACGTCGGTGAGCCCCATGAAAAAGAACACCGTCTTCAGATACGGCTGGAGCTGGTCCATGGGCTGCACCAATTCCAGGGAGAAATCGACGCCCCGGGTATTGATGACAAAGACTTTTTTATTGTTGAGTAGTCCCTGAAAACCGGTGTCGGTGAGTAAAAAGGTTCGTCCTATCCGGACCACATTGTCGATAAAGCTTTTGAAATTGGAAGGGACTGACCAGTTATACATGGGCATGCCGATCACATAGAGGTCGGCCCAATGCATTTTTTCAATAAGCGCCTCCGACTCTTCCAGTTCCCTGATCATTTCTTCGGTACGTTCCGATGGGTGGGTGTAGTTCCCCTTGATGAATAAAGCGGTTGGATGGCTGGGCGGGTCGACGCCAAGATCCAGGTATTGGATTTCCGGTTCGTCGAGCTTGTCGGTTAGTTGGGTGATAAAGAGCCGCGAAAGCTGTTTGGAGATCGACTGCTCTCCCCGGATGCTACAATCAATATGCAAAATTTTCATTGTTGGCCGTTTTTTATACAACAAACGTACGAAGCCAATGTACTATGTCTATAGGACAGTTGGATGTATTTAAGTAGTACAGATGGATTTTGTTTTCCACCCGACGAAGTATCGCTTCACTAATGGGTACAGCGCAATGGCCAGCAACGTGAGGATCAGGAGCGCCGAGATGCCATAATAGTAGTCCATGGTGAACAGAAGCTGATCCTGAACATCGATCCGTTTTGCGAGGAGACGGTTGGCCACAGGAAACGTCTCTCTTTTTGACATGCCGTTACGCGCAAGGTTGCCGGCCAGTCGTTGGATATTGGTCTTCAGTAATGGGTTAGTTCGGCTTAATTGGTCTCGAAAAGCATTATGGTGAGTGCCTTTTTGGTCAAGCTCAAAAAAATTGATCAGGGAGATGCTGAGACAGAAGCCAACGCAGCGATAGAGGGCGCAAATGGCCGTCGAGGTGTCGTAGAACTGGGGCGGGACGGCGGTGACAATAAAGTACATGGTAGGCGCCATCAGTAGGCCGACACCGATTCCCTGGAGGAGCAAGGGCAGGAAATATTGGTCGGCATTTGCCTGTGTCGATAGCAATTGCGGCATGCCGGCGTAGTAGAACAGCAGGATGGTGAACCCCGCCAGGGCAATGAGCCGGAAGGAAGTTTTTCGAATAAGCATCACCGCGGCGAGAAAGATACCGATAAGGTCTCCGGCGATATTGACGAGGTTGATATAGGAGACATGGAAGGGATCGAATTTCAGGACGGTGCTAAAATAAGTATTGGTCAGTCCGGCGCCGAAGCGACAGATATAGAGGACCACCAGTATCAGGGCGCCCGAGGCGAGGCGCGGGTAGCGGAATGCCGCCGGGGAAAGTTGCGGACGTTTGAGGCCGGTCTGCCGCAAGAGGAATAATGCCAGCAGGAGGGCGCTACCCATGGCGGCGTTGCGAATGCCGGCGTCTTCGAGCCAATAATGTTCCTGTCCGTAGATGAGCACATAACAAAACAGGCCGATGAAGCCGGCGTATAGGATGAAACTTTGCCAATCCACCATCACCAAAGGTATACGGCGATGAAAGCGGTCATTACGTAGTAGCAGGAACAGGATAACAAGTCCGGGAACGAAGCAGAAACCGTTGACCTGGAACAGGAAGTTGAAGTCGAAATTGTCGATCAGGTCGGCTGTCAGAACGTTGTTCACCGGGATGATACAGAGCAGCGCGCCAAAGAAGATGGAAAAGCCGATGGCCCTGGCAGTGCCGGATGGAAAACGCGTGAAGATCATGGAGAGCGAAAGGTTGGCAACGCCGGCCAGGCACATGCCCTGGACAAAACGGTTGGCCATTAGGAACGGAAGGCAGTGGGTAAACGAACATAGAAAACAGGAACCGATCTCGATGGCGCATAGGATGAGGAGATACGGTTTTGGGGCGAAGAAGCGGAAGAGGCGTTTTTCAAGCGGATAGAAACCGGCGAAACCGGCGTAGTAGATCATCACGGCATATTGGATATCGGCCGGTTCACACCCGTAATAACCGGCGGCCGCGGGGATGTTGGCGATGGGCAGAAAGAACAGGGCCAACGCCGGCATAAACAGCAGGAACACACCCAGTTTGATCAGCCAGCGGGGAGACGAGAGGTGGAATATGGAAGGCGTGGCAGACATCAGGATTTTTTAGGGATAAGAACATTGACGTTCATGCCGGCTTCCAGTTGGCTGCTGTCGGTATCGTCGATCCGGATCCGAACGGGGACGCGCTGGACGATCTTCACGTAGTTGCCGGTGGCATTATCCGGTGGTAACAGTGAAAAGGCGGAGCCGGTGGCAGGAGAAAGCGAAATGATATGGCCGGAAAAATGCTTTCCGGGATAGGCATCAGCGACAATATCGGCATGCTGGCCGACCTGCAGGTTCGCCAGTTGGGTCTCTTTGAAGTTGGCAACGACCCATTTGTCCGACTCCTTGTCGACCACGTAGGCGAGCACTTGGCCGGGATCGATCATTTGGCCCACTTCCACCGTTCGACGTCCGATGCGGCAATTGTAGGGGGCGAGGATCACGGTGTAGGAGACGTCGAGGGTATTGCGCTGGAGCAAGGCGAGCAAGCGCTCGATCTCGGCACGGACAACCTGCTGTTGGGTGCAGGCGTCCCGAACTTTTCCCTGGGCGGCGGTATAGCTTCCACGCGCAGCCTGGCAGTCGGCCTCCGCGACGGCCCGGTTTGCTTCAACGGCCTCCACTTGCTGACGAGTGGCGGATTCGACGGCCAGCAACTGGCGATACCGATCTTCCTCTTGTTGCTGACGAAGGAGTTTGGCCTGAGTGGCGGCGATCGCCGGTTGCAGGGCATCGGCAGCTTTTTGGAGGGTAAGAACATTGCTTTGCAAAACCGCCAGCTGCGCGCGGGCGTTGGCCAGGGAAGCTTCGGTTTGCTGCTTGGTAAAGCTGTACTCCCGGTTGTCGATCACCAGGAGCGTGTCACCCTTGTGTAGGTATTGATTTTCTTCAAAATTCACCCGCGTGATAAAACCTCCGGCGCGCGAGATGAGGGGATTAATGTATTCCTGCACCTGGGCATCATTGGTTTCCTCGCACCGTCGATTCTTCCAAAAAGACCACCCGCCCCAGGTAAGCACGACGATCACGATCAGCGCGGCTATCAGGGACGTGATACGGGTAATGAATTTGTCTACGCTGTTGGAGGATCGTTTCATGGTTTATAGTTTATCCGTGACGTATAAGAGTTGATAATATTGGAGTTGGGCATCGGTCTTGGCCTGCACGAGGTCGAATCGGCTTTGCAGTAGTTGGACGTTGGCGTCGAGCAGGTCGGTGATCAGCGAGGTTTGGTTGAAATACGTATTGGACACGATGCGCTGGTTCTCTATGCTTTGTTCGACATTCTTTTGGCTAACGGCGATCTTTTCAAGACATTCCTGGTAACGAAGCCAGGCTTGCCGGATGTTGACCCTGACCTTGTCCCCGACGTCTTTGGCAGCGACCTGCTTTTGCTCGTAGTCCAGCCGGGCGGCGGCTACTTTGTGTTTGTTTTGATAGAACGAGGAAATGGGAAAAGACGCTTTTACACCCGCGATCCCCAGCGAATAAGGGTCGTGGTAGTAAGGGTACAAAAAGGTTTCAGGGTAAGCGTAGGCAAACGTACCGTAAAGGCCTAGTTTAACGCTCTGGCTGGCTTTGATGCTCTTGAGCCGAATACCGCTAAGCGCGACATCCTCTTTGGCCAGCTGGTTTTCGTAGGAGCGGTCGCCGGCGGCGTCCGCATAATCGTTGTAGGATCGCAGCGCGATGGAGTCCGCATCGGAGATGCCGGTTGGGACAATGGCCCGGTCTTCAGGTTCACCGATCTCGATGGCGAGGCGCTGAGAAGCCAGGGTTATATCGTTGTTGATCCGGGTAAGCGTCAATTTTTCCTGGGATAATTTTACCTCCGCGCGCAGGGCGTCGCTTTTCAGCACGATGCCATGGGCGAGATTTTGGCGGATGCGGTCGAGCTGGCGCTGCTGGGTGTTGATGTCTTCCAGCAAGAGGTCGCGGAAGACAAGGTTTTTTTGCAAGTCGAGATAGTCGGCAGCGATGTGGAGCCGGATGTTGGAGATGCTATAGGCTTCCTTTGTTTCAGCTATATGTTGAAGGGTTTGTTGCTCCTCGATCTTTAGATTCGTTCGACCGCCGTTGTAAAGATTCAGGTAGGCGTCTGCACCGAGTTTGTAGTGGGTTCTAACGTAGGCATGGTCGAAATGATCGCCAAGGTCGTCGTCCTCGTAAATGACCAGGGGAGTGGTCTTCTCCACATTGGCGTCGGCGTTGATGTCGGGCAGCCGAGATGCCTTTGCGTCGAGAACATTTTCGGCGGCGGCTGCAACGCCAAGCCGACGGATGGAGATGGTCTTGTTGTTGTTGTCGGCGCGGGACCAGCATTCGGCCAGGGACAATACGAGCGGCGCAGTGCTGTCCGTCTGTGCCATGGCCCGGGTGGCGATGAGGATCGCGGCAAGGACGGGGGCGATGCTGTAAAGTAACGTTCTGCTCATACTGGTAGCAAAATTACCGCGTCGTTTTGTGGCTTGATGTACGTCATGAGCCATACATTTGATGATTCCGGCCAAATGACTATTTTTGCGGTATGAGCCTGCTGTCATCACTTCCGGACATCGACAATTTCCCGAAGTCCGTCTTCGTGATGCACGAGCGGTCGGAGAAACATTTTCCTTTTCACACCCATCTGAAAGGGCAGTTGTCTTATGTAGAAGGAGGCCTCGCTTATTTGGGCGTACAGGACCGAACCTATGTGATCCCGGCCTTGCATTATTTTTGGGTGCCACCGGGTGTGGGACATATATTGAAGTTAGGTCACTCAGGAACAGTGTTGCGGTCAATTTTTTACTATTCGACTGATGACAGGGAAAACGAATTTTACGCCCATACGGGGATCTATCCGGTCAACGATCTATTGTTGCAAATGATCAGGTATACGGCAGGCTGGGAGGGACATATCCTGCCGGCAGATCACAGGTTCGGTTTTTTGAAGGCGATCAAGGATATTCTGCCCTCCATCAGCGAAAAAGTGGTTCCGGTGGTGCTTCCTTTCACCGAAGATGAAGAGATGATCCGTATAATCAGTTACATGGACAAAAACCTCCACGAGCAACATACCCTTGAAAGTATCGCGCGCCAGTTCAACATGAGCAGCAGGTCTCTGTCGAGGACTTTCCAGCGGACGGTCCAGATGTCTTTTTTACAATACCTGAAAGCGATGCGGATGGCAAAGGCGTTCGAGCTGATCGTGAAAGACAGGATGTCGCTCAGCGAGATCGCCTATGCCGTGGGGTATAATAGTTTGTCCGCCTTTAGCAATACCTTTCATCAGTATACGGATTTTCGGCCATCGGACTTTTCCAGGCGTCCTGGGTAAAAAGAAAAGGCACCCCGTGAGGTGCCTTTTCGTCCATCGCTGCTGATCTATGCCAGATCGTATCTATCCAGATTCATCACTTTATTCCAGGCCGCCACAAAATCTTTCACAAATTTATGCTGCGCATCCGTGCTTCCGTATACTTCCGAGATGGCTCGTAATTCGGAGTTGGAGCCAAACACGAGATCGGCCCTGGTGCCTGTCCATTTCCTTTTCCCGGTTTTCCGGTCACTGCCCTCGTAAATCTCCTTGTCTGACGACACGGCCTTCCAGGCGGTGTTCATGTCGAGTATATTGATAAAGAAATCATTGGTGAGCTGGCCGGGACGGGTGGTGAAAATACCATGGGGGGAGCCATCGAAGTTTGCGTTCAAGACCCGCATACCGCCTACGAGTACCGTTAATTCAGGGGCTGTGAGGGTAAGCAATTGCGCTTTGTCGATCAGCAGTTCTTCGGTGGAGACGGCGAATTTAGACTTCAGGAAATTGCGGAAACCATCAGCCACGGGCTCGAGGTAGCCAAAGGATTCGACGTCGGTTTGTTCCTGGGAGGCGTCGGTGCGCCCGGGTGTGAAAGGGACTGTTATCCGCTGTCCCGCATCCTGCGCCGCTTTTTCAACGGCGGCGCAGCCGGCCAGTACGATCAGGTCGGCCAATGAAACTTTCTTACCGCCTGTTTGTGCTGCGTTAAATTCCTTTTCGATTTCCTGGAGTGTGGTCAACACCTTTTGCAACTGGTTGGGGTTGTTAGCCTGCCAGTATCTTTGCGGAGCAAGCCGGATACGGGCGCCGTTGGCTCCTCCGCGCTTGTCCGAGCCTCGGAACGTAGAGGCAGAGGCCCAGGCGGTGGAGACCAGTTCGGCAATGGTCAGTCCCGATGCCAGGACATTTGCCTTCAGGTGTTCAACGTCTTTCTGGTCGATCAATACATAGTCGACGTCTGGAATAGGGTCCTGCCAGAGAAGTTCTTCTTCGGGAACGTCTGACCCGAGATAACGGGATACGGGACCCATATCGCGATGGGTGAGTTTGAACCAGGCACGGGCGAAGGCATCTGCGTAGGCATCGGGATTTTCCAGGAAATATCTGGAGATCTTCCCGTAAGCGGGATCGAAGCGCAAAGAGAGATCGATGGTGAGCATGGCGGGTTTGTGTTTCTTCGAAGGATCGAAAGCATCGGGGATAATGTCTTCGGCGTCTTTAGCGACCCATTGGAAGGCACCCGCCGGGCTTTTGGTGAGTTGCCATTCAAAGCCAAACAGATTCTCCAGGAAGTTGCTGCTCCACTTGGTGGGGGTGGTTGTCCAGGTCAGCTCCAGTCCGCTCGTGATGGTGTCGGCGCCTTTACCTGAGCCGTATGTGTTGCTCCAGCCCAGACCTTGCATTTCGAGGTCGGCCATTTCAGGCTCTTTGCCGACATGTGTCGCCGCTGCGGCGCCATGAGCTTTGCCGAAGGTATGACCGCCTGCGATGAGGGCAACAGTCTCTTCGTCATTCATGGCCATTCGTGCAAAAGTTTCGCGGATGTCTTTTGCAGCTGCGATCGGATCTGGCTTGCCGTCGGGGCCTTCGGGATTGACGTAGATCAGACCCATCTGCACGGCGGCGAGCGGGTTTTCGAGGTTGCGGGAATGGTCGACGGCGGAGTCATCATCGGACACGAGTACGCCGTGCGCTTCCTTTACACCGGGGGAGCCATGCGCATAGCGGAGATCGCCGCCCAGCCAGGCCGTTTCTGAGCCCCAGTACACATCTTCATCCGGCTCCCACACGTCTTCTCGTCCGCCGGCATAGCCGAATGTCTTGAAACCCATGGATTCGAGGGCGATGGTGCCAGCAAGGATGAGGAGGTCCGCCCAGGAGATTTTTTTTCCATATTTCTGTTTGATGGGCCAGAGCAGTCGGCGGGCCTTGTCGAGACTGACGTTATCTGGCCAACTGTTGAGCGGAGCGAACCGCTGTTGTCCGGAGCCTGCACCGCCGCGGCCGTCGCCGACGCGATAGGTACCGGCGCTGTGCCAGGCCATGCGAATGAACAAAGGGCCATAATGGCCGAAATCTGCGGGCCACCAGTCCTGAGAATCGGTCATGAGCGCGTGAAGGTCTTTTTTTACAGCTTCCAGATCGAGCGTCTTGAACGCCTGGGCATAGTTAAAATCGGGGTCCATCGGATCGGACAATGTCGAGTGTTGGCGAAGTATATTTAGCTTTAATTGGTTGGGCCACCAGTCTCGATTCTTTGTGCCGCCGCCACTAACCGCTTGTTTCATGGTACCGTTGTGAAACGGACATTTGCTGATGTCTTGCGAATCTTTTTCCATTTTTTTGGAGTTTAAATGTTTGAGTAGTCTTGTTTCGGGCTTGTTAACGGGCGGTGAAATTAGGCGATCGGTGATATAAACAACATCGATTAATATTATGTAGGGATAGACTAAATCTATATTTGGTAAGTATGTGTAGTTGATTGAAGCGAACACTTAACGGCAATTAAGCATCGACTATAAAACGGGGTTTGTCGAGATTGTAACCCAAAAGGCTAAAGCGCTTTCCTGCGCCTGCGCAGGCAATTCAAGCTTTATGTCATCGCTTAAATGCTATCAGTTATCAGTTGGCGCCACCCCATATTTGAAGGAGGTTTTATACGATTCTTTAAATGCCTCGAATGTTTCGGAGGAGAGACGATTACATTTGCCCAGCGATCAAAACGAAAGAGTATACCGGATGAGATTTCGTGAGGACAATTTACTGGGTTTATGTTTTTGGCAAAGGATGAACACTTCAGGGCAGTTCAACAACCATTTGGGCGTCAGTCTCAGATGCAAATTAAATGCGGAGGGTGCGGCTAAAATAGACGAGAGCTTTGAAGCCGGCGATGGTTTTTGCAGTCGGAGGTTCCGGGAATTTGAGGATGCGCCAGCCAATTGTCGTGGCGCTTGAGGGAAAAAGGGGGAATCACTGTGCGCCAGTTTGCTGCGAGTTAGCATGATTGGATGTGCTACCGACGTGGCACGGAAATGAGACGTAGGGGATATTTTCTAAAATTGTAATTGGTTCGATATAAAATGACTGGGCCATCCTTGCAGGATGGACTATCAGATTTTTCCTGCCACATTTGTGGCACGTTTCGTACCGCGTAGGGGAGTCGAATTCCACTTTTCGGTTTTTTTTCTTCAGAAGGCATTACTTTCAATTATGTTATGAATCTATTATTTTATTATAACAGGTGTTTTTGGTAACTGTTCCGATCACTGCTTTGACCACCGGATTTCGTAGGGGAAAGGTACGAAGAATCACAAAATGCGGGACTATATTAATCACAATAGCTGCACCGCCGGTTCGCTCGTTGTTAAATCAGTTAAATTCGGCAACTTCAAATCGGGTTTTGGTCAGGAAAAGATTCTGGCTCCAGTAAGCTGCCAGAACCACAGCGCTAAAACAACGGTCGCGAGGATCGAAATGCGTTTACCGTGTCGCTGGTCGCCGGCGGAATAGATCGGAACATGCGATCCATCCGGCAGGGTCTTCTTGGAAAAAGTCATTGTGTAACCGAGGAAGAGGCCGACCAACGGGAAGAAAACTGCGGTAACGTACCCCGCAACTACCCAGCGACGTTTTGACTCTTCCGGCTGAGCCAGCGTCCGGATCCTCTCCACCTGAAAACCGACCTCCTGTTCCGGGCTTATCGGTTTTCCGTGACCAGCAAGAATCTGTTTGGCCAGCACGTAGTCCAAAGGACCCCACTCGTCGGGGTTCCGCACCAAGTTAAGCAATTCGTCGTCGGAAAAGGAAAACAGATAATAGTCCGGATCTATTCCGGCCAATTGTTCCTGGTAATATTGCTCCAGGAGCTGGCGAGCCTTTCTGAAATCGCCGGGACGTAACTTCAATTGAATTGTCGGCTCGAACGTATTGTTGGCAAACGTGGGGTCGAATACCGGTGATTCGTTAACGAGCGTGGCTCCGATTCCCTGGGCCTGCAGTTGCGACGCGATCGTGGCCGCCAGTTCCGGATCACTGAATTTTTCGAACGTTGAAAGGTTGTCGCTCATTACGGGTGAGGGTTGCTGACACAAAGTAGGGAAAAAAAAGGCGAAAAAAGTCGGGGGTCTAATCGCCTTGCATTGGTCCCGCCCACAACAAAACAAAAACCGGTAGTGCTCCAGAAGATGGCATACTGACCGTGCCATAGGTAAGCACCATTCCCTTACGCCTAATCACCGAAAGTAACGCGGAGAAGCCGCTGCTATTCGTGGCCCCGGTATCGGGAGCATTCCAGCTGCCGGCCGTGGTTTTCATGGCACCACAAGCAAAATTAGTTAACTCCACCCCCCTTCAGCGTTATTGCGATCCGCTCCGCCGCGGGAAAATCAAGAATGTGCTGGACCCGTACAAATTGATGGGAGGAGGCCACATACAGGTAAAGATCGTTTTGCTCGGGTGTATTTGTAGTATAGGACACCACAATATCCTTAAAGCCATCGCCATTAAAATCAGTGAAATTCCAGCTGAAGCAGCCATCATCGCTATGTAGCAAAACCTTTCCTCCGATAGTAATCAAATAAAACGTATTACCGGTTATGTACCCGATCAGGGTCTTGCCATGAACAGTTATTCTCTTGACCAAATAGGCAGTGGAATCATCCGGCTGCATTTGTTCTTGTTGCCCCAGTACGCCGCGTGAATTGAGTAAGAAAATAATGATCAGACCGGTGGTGGAAAGTCGGGCCGCGCAAACGCGTAACTTTTTCATATTTGTCCGCTTAAGATAGACAATTTCCGCCAACCTGCTAGTTGCACCGCCGTCCATTTTTCGGAGCTAGACCATTATTTAAATAAGGCAATCTTGCCGTTATCGAATATCCCGATACCATCCGATTGCGTCAAAAAGACCAATGTGTTCATGCCTGTAAATTCCATTTTTAGAACATTCATCGAGTATCCAACAGCATCAGGTTGCCCATACGTCCAGGTTAATTTGGGAGAAGCCACTTTTTCCCATTTTTCAATGGTAGTGAGGTCTTTTTCCGGATTACCCTTGAAAATCCCGTTCTGAGAATAGAAGTAGATGCAATGGTCAGATGGATTAAAAGCGGCCGGACCAATATACTGACCATTTTCTGTTCGGTCCCGGCTATCCTCACTGGCGAAAACAAAGCGAGCGTCCAAATGGTCAAACTGAATAATGCTTCCGCTGATAGACATGTGTTGTAAACCAGAAGATAGGTATACAGTAGAATCTGCTGGGAAAATGCATTTAATAGGGCTTAATTCCAACTTAAATTCTCCTAATTTAGGAAAGAGAAAGTTGTGTCGCCCCATATTAAAAACCAATAGGTTTCCACCCCACTCTCCATATCCAAACCCGATCCAAATATTATTGTCGCGGTCACAGCAATACGTGTTTGGTTGAGACCATTGTTTTCGATAATGTATTTGGTCGTTCATGGAGCTGTCGGAAAAGTATAGTTTATGGGTGCCAAGTTCTTCAATGCCATTATTAGTGATCAGAAAACACTTGTTGGCGGAGTCGAAAACAATTCCGTACAGGCGCCCGTCATAGTTGCCCAGATCCGACCAGCTTTTCAAACTTCTGTCGAAAATTTTCACTTTTCCTGTTGAAGCTACGGCAATATTGGAATGCCGGTCTTTGGAAATGGCAATAATTGGGGAGTCCAATGTCGGTGCGCCATTAGCCCGCTTTCCGCCGGGCAAATCAAAGACGCTCAACTTTCCTTGGTTAGTCAGCGCCCAAATTTGCCGATCAACCAGAACAAAATCGTGGTACTCATCTTCGGTATCCTGTTCTTTCCGTGACTGCCCTTTGCAATTTGAGAAAACCAATAGAAAAAAAAGGTAGTAATAGTACCTAGCCATTTAAAACGGTTTACTGATTGAATATAGATGCAAAGAAGGATGCAATTGCATATGGCACTGGTTAAATTTTTCCCTGATCTCAAAAAAATCGATCCATTATTTACCAATTTTTAGACGGCGATTGCCACCCAACTGCCTAACATTACAGGATATTTCCTATTTTTGGCGGCAGTCAGTCCCATGACACCGAAACAAATCGAAAAGCGTAAGAAAAAGATCGCGGACATAAAACTTATTCTGGCAGCCGAGAGGCGAAAATTCGGCGCCTATGACGACAGCCGCGGGCTTCGGTATCTGCCGACTGGTTATTTTGTACAGTTGGGCGAATACAAAGGCGGCCTGGCCTATCTCAAGTGGTTTTACAAAAACTTTCCTGACGACGGCGGCTTCCCGGAATTTCTCTTTGAGTCCATGATCCTGCTGTTCAAGTCCGGGCGGTTGAAGGAAGCGGCAAATGCAGCCTTTCAGACCTTTTGCTCGAATCCTTACTGGATCGACCGGTTTTTGGGTCGGCCGGTGACTCCGTTGGATATTTGGCATTCGTCCAACCTGACAAAGGTCGAATACACGCAGGCATTGACCTATACTAGCGACCAGCCGGACCTGCTTGACTTTAGTGAGTGGTTACAGAACCTGATCAGAACCGAAGAATTTATTCGCCGCTCGAACCGGTATGTAGAGATATATCACCAACTGAAGACGGATACAGATAAAGAGCTCAGGCGTCGGCTGGTAGAGGAGGCCTTTCAGCTTCAAAGGGAGGGACTCTATTGATTGCGCTGGGTTACCCATTTTTCTTGTCTTGGCGAAAGGCTGGGTTTTGTTACCAATATTTGAATTTTAGTAACAGTTTTGTGGTTATTCTGTAAACCAAGAGCTGGGAATTCTTCCTGCAATTCTGTGATTTTTGCCGGGTATTGTATGTTCATGATGATGAACATGTGGCAAAAACAAACAAATCTTGTCCGGCACCGGACCCTCGGGCCATCCAATATTCAGCAAGTATGTCACAAATATGCCCAGATTTGTGACAAATATCTTTATCAAAAAGTCACAAATATTTGTATATTTGTGACAAATGGAAAAAGTTGCCCCTCATATAGTGTCCTTATTAACAAGGAGAAAGGCCGGAGATATCCTCTTTATATCGGATTTTCGCGGCGAAGGCGCTGAAACGGCCATTCGAAAAGCGCTTTCCCGTTTGGTCAAAAGCGGCAAGCTCCACCGTCTCGCGCAGGGAATCTATTATGTTCCCAAAATCGATCCCGTCCTGGGTGAGCTGCTGCCGTCCGCCGAACAAGTGGCGCAAAAGGTGGCCGACAAAGAAAAGGTCCACATCTATCCCACCGGGGTTTATGCGCTCAACCGGTTGGGGCTCAGTACACAGGTGCCGACCAAACTGGTATATCTCACCGATGGCGTGCCGCGGCTGCTAACGATCGGCAAGATGAAGGTGCGTTTCAAGTCAACGACACCTAAGAAGCTCGCACTGAAGGGGCCGATCAGCAGGCTGGCGATCCTGGCGCTCGATGAGATAGATTTCCGGCAACCAGATCCAGAGCGGGACCAGAAACTGCGAAGCTTGCTGCAGCAGGAGGATCCGAAAAAATTGAAGCATGATTTGCAGCTAGCCCCTGGAAGAACGCATGATTATATTGTCAAACTATTAAAAACGCCTGCCAATGACGGGATGGTTGCAACTAACGATTGAACAACGACGGCAAACGCTGACACAAGCGGAGATACGCTCCGGAATCGTCGCAAAAGCACTGGAAAAGGATTGGTGGGTAACGCTAACGCTTAAGGCGCTTTTCCAATCCACATATGCACCCCTGATGGTCTTTAAGGGCGGGACCTCCCTGAGTAAAGGGTTCAAGCTCATTCAACGTTTTTCAGAAGACATCGATATTGCCCTGGACCCGGCGGCCTTCGGAAAGCCCTACCAGGAGAATCCCAGCAACACCTTCTTGCACAAGTTGAAAAAAGAAGGTTGTGTCTTTACCAGCACAACCCTAAGGGAAGAACTGGCTACCCAACTCGTCGCTTTGGGCGTTCCACAGGGAGTTGTAACTATCGAAGCGAAGGCCGTACCCGCTGACCATCCGGACACCGATCCCCAGACCCTCTATGTCCGTTATCCTCCCCTCTATGATCCAAATCCGTACATCGCCGATGAGGTCCGGGTCGAAGTTAGCGTGCGCTCTCTTCATATGCCGGTTACTGAACGCCCTATCTTGTCCCTGCTGTCCGAGTTCTTTCCGGGCTCGGCTTATCCGGAACAACCATTTAAAGTGACTATCATGGAGCCGCGGAAAACGTTCCTGGAAAAGCTTTTTCTGCTTCACGAGGAATTTGGCAAGCCGAACCCCGCGAAGATCCGCTACGAACGGATGTCCCGGCATCCATATGACCTGCTAAAGATGATGGATACCCAAGTAGCGGCGGATGCCCTGGCCGATCATGGTCTCTATGATCACCTGATCATCCATAGGGAGCAATACAGTAGGATATCTTGGGTAGACTACGCTTCTATGGGACACGATACCTTGTCCTTTCTGCCACCTCCGGCAGTAGCGGAGAAGTATGCTGCCGACTACGCAGACATGCAGGAACACTTTATCTATGAGGACGCGCCACCATCCTTTGCGGAGTTGCTCAAGCGTCTGAAACGACTGCAAGGGATGGTGAGACTCAAAAAGGACGGCAGGATGCTCGAAGAGATCATCCCGCTGGCGTTGGCGCAAGCACAAAATGAGCCGGGAGACAACATCAGCGTGACCGTTGTAATCCAGCCGGACGAGGCGAAGGGACACGGAGCTCAATATCGGGTCGCCTTTATTCGTCGGGGCGAAACACTTGAATTTGAGGCGATCACTATTGTCCAGTAATACGATAGCAATGTCATTGGGATCGTATTTTATGGAATTCTGGGCGGGGAAAGTTCCATCTGCAGCAAGTCGCTTATGAAATATTTTGGCTGAGCAAACTGAGTATGGCTAGGTCTCGGTAAGATTACGCCAAAGCGAAAAAATGCCTATTTTGCCATAAATAATGCCACTGATTTCTGATCAAGAATACTTGAACCATGCTTAATCAACGCCGGAAGCTAATCGCTGCCCTCCCCTTTATAGCCATTTGTGTTATCATGCTGTATACTTGGATCGAGTTTGCAGCTGGTAGATACCTACCCACCTGGCGGCAATACGTGGCCTTGGTTTTAGTGATCGTCAATGCAGGGATTTATTTTATCCGCTTCAGGCTGGCAGTGCTCTTGACTGGCGTTATGCTCGTGTTGGCTACCGTAAACTTCCTTTGCTTTTTTACTTTTATTCAGACCTCAGGGATCACCATAGGCAACGTATCGACACCTGGCATACAGTTGTGGTCGCTGCTGATCTTGGCAGGATGGTTTGCCGTAAACTACTCCAACCTGATCAAACCTCACCGTCTTAGCCGCTGCCCGAGATGTTGATCCAGTTGGTGTTCACGTGGCTCCGGCAACGCCGAAAACACGGAAAAAAGCGTCTGCGGAACACGCGGATTGAACCCCGATGCCTTGAGACCCCGCTCATCCATAGCAAAAGAAAGGGTTCTTTGAAGCCTTAGATCGGACGCCCGGGAATGGTTTTCGGATAGGGTTCGCAGCACGCTCTCTGCTGTATAAGCCGGTCCCAGTCTATGGGCCTCGACGGCGATATGATTCCAGTGATCGACATAAATAAAGGCGGGCGGATCGCCATTTTTGCGTGCGGACATAACGATTTCGATGCTTTCAGGCCGAAGGTCTTCGACAAATTCCCTGATGTTGGCTGGCTGATAAAATAACTCGAGATCAATCCGCTGTCGAACGGAAAGCAGGTATTCCTCGTGTTTCGCACCTGGCTGATGAAATTTCTTTTCCAGTTGGGCATAGGTCGGCCGATTAGGGAGTTGGGACGCCATGACGGGCGGACTGATCTTTCGGCCGTCATCGTCGAGCGCCAGATAATAGAGGCCGCCGTGCTCATGCGTTTTGCTGCCGGGCTTGCCGGTCTCCACGGTGACATTGTACCCACGAAGGATGGCATTGTATTCATCCAAATTGCTAAAGGAATAGGCGTTATTGATGGTCGCAGTGATCGTTTCGATCTGCCGACTGACGGGAATCCCAGAGCCAGGGACGATCATTTGCAATTCGTCGCTCTTGAGAATTGGCCAGGATTGGGACGGTCGGTTGGGGAGCAGCCCGAACTCTTTTTCGATCGATTTGCGAGCAGGTTCGGATAGACGGATGCCCAGATGATGGGTATTGATCCGGCAACCGTCGTCCCGGATTAGAGAGGTGACGATGTGCAGATGGGGATGGGCGGCATCTTCATGCCGGTATACCAGATAAGGTTGTTTCTCCATGTCCATCCCCTTCATATAGCGGTCGGCAATGGCGGCCATTTTTTTATCGGAGAGATTTTCTTCGGGACTAAAATTGAGCGTCACATGTAACATTTTGAGTTTTGCCCGGCTGTTTTCCTGGTTCTGTTTTTGGAAACGATGCAGCTTGTCTTCGTAGCTAAGCTGATCTTTATTCAGCAAAAAATTGCCCGCGCCGATAAGTTTGGCCTCGTTTTGTGTCACCTTTTTTTCGTTGTACAGGAGCAGGTCGGACACCCTGGCCGTTGGTGTTATTCTTGCGACCATAAATTATAAATTTTGTCTGCGGTTTGAAAGATGTCATCGATTTTTTTCTGGAAGCGTGTTACATCTTGTTCAGTAATTTTACTCCACATACGAATTTGCGGACTTTGTGCGGGGCTGGAAAGCTGCTCTGCAGCCAGGGTCATATTGGCAGTGATTTCGTTGAGCGTCCTTTTAAGCTCCAGCATCACATGCAAAAAAGTCTTTAGCGACTCGTCCTGGTGATGCACGACCCGGGGCTTTTTCAGGAGCATCTTACGGGCATACTCGCTCTTGGTGCGACAATTCGCCTGCTGGCTAAGCTCTTCTATTGCTTGCATTTCTGCTGCAGTAAGTCGCATTCTAATCCACGTGTTTCTCTTTTGGAACTGTTCCATACTATTATTCTTTAATTGATGATAAATACTGCTGATTCGAAATTGCCTGTTTCATGGGAATTCGGATAGGGTGGTGTGCCACTTTCGTTCTTCTTGCAAAGTTTGGCCGGATAGGGCGTATTGGGCCGCGAAGCCATCTTTTTGCAGAGAGCGCATAGTTGGGCATGCCGATCTATTGGTTGAATACCATGTGGTAAGTCCCAGGATATGGATTTGGCTATGGCTTGTGTTAAATGGGTGGTTTGTTGTTGGCGGGAGGGAGTGTGCTGTAGGTAGAAATAAATTCCACAAATCAAGTGCCAAATGCCGTTGGCAAGACGGAACGTGAAAATCTGGCACCTGTGCGCTTGGACGTTAGCATTATCTTCCGAAAGGTTGCGGAAGCAATGACGGTGGTCGCCGGCTATGAACGGCGAGCATTTGTGGCACAAAATTGAACGGCCGACCGCATTGGTAAGCCTGAGAAAACGAAGCTTTGGCCTCCTCGCCAACAATTTTTTTGGGGTCTCCGGATCATGAAAATCTCATAGGCTGAACAGCATTCTTTGTGTTACAAATAGTTCCTTAGTTGTAGTGCCAGAGCGAAGCGGCGGCAGATCATACAGACCGGGGCGAGCGATAATTTCAAGTCGTTAAGCAAAAGGGGATAGCCAGGGCTCCCCCTTTTGGAGACTACCAAATAGCTCCCTGGCGATCTTTGCACCGATCCATAAGCTGGTCGATCCGGTACTGCATGATGTTGTTTAGAATGGTGGTCTTGGGAACCTTGAACAAGGTAGACGCCAGGTCGAGGACGCCGCCCAGCTGCTTGCCGGTACTTAGCCGGGCCTTGTTTGTTCCATAATCTACGTACAAAGTGCCTTCTTCGCGGAAAGGGGATGGAAAGATCGCATATCCGCGGTGGCTGACGATCGTCCCGTATCCTAAGATTTCCAGGTAGGTTTTGACACACAAATTGTTGATGCGTTCCTGGCGCGCCTTTATTGTATCCTGCTGTGGCATAGTTGAAGATTTAAAGTGTAGAAAAATTAAATCGCCTACTCCGGCGGATGGCTGGCTGAATGCCAAGGAGGAACGGAATAACGAGGTGTTTGATACCGATCCCTTACTTGAGAAACCTTGTGCAGGCTCAACCGATGAACACTTTTACTGAATCGTTTATGCCGTAGTTCCTTGGCGAAGCCGGCCAGGAGCCGAACTTTGCGGATTAATTTTCTATCACTTTGGTCTCGTTGAAAATAGGCTGGAGGAGGAGTCTGATGGGGATCTGCGTGGCGGATAAACACCCATGGGGACAAGATTTATCTTGGCCTCATGGGGTGGCAACGGCGATCCTGACGCCCATGAATGTACTATTGCTGATCGCCGGCGCCAGCTTTCACCCCGTTGGGTTGCTTCGGAGTTGCAGGAAAGGAGAGCCGCCACCCATCCGCCATGCGGCCGGCGGTGCTGCGCGGGGGAGGCCGATACAATCGAGCGAAGCGAAGATTGCGAGCGAGGAAGAACGAGGAACGAAGTTCTGACGAAGCTCAGGCCGGCGCGCAGCTACCCGCGGTAGACCTTGGTTGTTATGCAGGAGCGAAGCGGACGCAAGATCAAATAGACATGCCGCCGGCCGCCTGCGGGTGGCGGACGAAATGGGCAGCGGGCGGACGGGAGATGCTGCGGCGAAGCGCACTGCGGCGAATTTGGAGCGAAGCGACACTCATGAGCCGCAGCGCAGTATCGGACCGGACGCAGGAGCTGCCCGAGCGCAGGCCCAACCGAGCGAAAGAACTGTGCCAGATTGCGAACCGATTTATAACATCGAGCGCAGCGAAGATGTTATGAATCGGCGGACACCTTCTGCAGCGAAGCAAAGAGGGTGTCCGGCCTGGCACACGTTCTTGCCGAGGGGGCCGAAGCGAGACCTAACTCCCTGATTAATAACCGCCCGATGGAGACGGCTGAATATCTAGCGGGCTTCGCGGAACTGAGCCTTAGTAGGCAGCGGTCTTAATAGAAATTTCCCTAACCTTACATGCGGTTGGACATATACTAGATGAGGTCAATCTCAATAGATAAGCCGCTGTATGGATTCTTCAAATACGGCCGTTTCAATGCCGATGCTGTTCAGGATAGCGGTGAGGAGGATTAGTTTTAGATTTTCCGTCAAATCGAATAGCTCCTTTCCATTTAGCGCAACTTTTTTGAGGCGTTTGTTATAGTGGGTATAGTAATTTCGGTTGTCCTTAGCTTGCCGACAGCAAACTTCGCGATCCGGAACCCTTTTATCAAAATACGGGAAAGCATAGGTGTCGAGGAGCGTTTGAAGTCGCTGAAAAAGAGTAGGTTCGTTGCCGTGTTCCATTATCTTTTGGATCCACTGCTTTTCTTCTGGAGTGAGATCGTCCAATAAAAACCTCTTCTTTCTTTTTTTGAATTCTTCGTTAGGTAGGATTCCGTTGGGAAAGCGCTGTCGGTGAAAAAGCTCGATCGCCTTGGCAATATCCATGAATTTTTCTATTGTGAAGTCATATTTGTTTGCAAAGGATCGAAGAAGCAGATCAAGTGATTGTTCCAGTTCCTTTGACACACTGAACCATTTTGGTAAGATGGATTGAAAGCTGGAGGCAATTGGCTCGTATTTAACGAGGTGTTGATAAAATGGTCGGCTTTTGTGGGCTGGGTTAACGAAGGGCGAACGGTAGATCAATCTGATCGTTCTGGGTATCGTTCGCCGGCGAATTCCGCTTCCAATAGTTTCCTGAAGCGCGTCATCTTGAAGCCGAATCTCCAGGGGATAGCTTTGCTCATAAGTGCACAACGTTAGAAGTCCTTGGAAGGTGAGGCTGTCTTCAATTATCTCCCTGTAGGGCTTCGCCTCGCCGTAGCTCAACTTGATAGTTGCCCGTTGTTTGATGGTAACATCAAAAAGTCCAAAATTGGCGGAATGGCTCAGAGCAAACTCGATCCTTCCGGAACAGCCGTCATAACAGGCGAGGGGGATGGGGGACGGCTTATTGTAATCGAGTTTATAATGTTCTTGATCGCTTTGCTGATCAACGGCGGTCGCGTTTACCCATTCCAGGAGATTGAATAGGGTAAAGCTGACTTCTCGAAAGCGAATCTCCTCTATCGAATCAAATAGGTGACCAACAAAAATATAGACGACAGTATAAGTAGTCACGGCGGTCCCCGAGGGTTGTGAACTGGTTGAATTCCGCCAGTTGACGTTGAGCAGCGTGATAGCTCCATCAAGCGTTTGTCCATGTACGATTTCCGTCTTGGAATAAGGAAGTGTTCCCGCGAATGCACCATGGAGCTCTAAATGCGCGCCTTCAATGGGATCGTAGGTTAATGTCCCGGAACAATTATGGGCGCTGCCAGGTAGACGCCAATTGCCTTTAAATATTTCATTTTGTACCATTTAGTCGATTTGTCGGGCAAAATAGGAAATAGCTGGTATTTGTGGCACACGAAAGATACATTGTATATTATCCGAATGTAGTATTTTGAAGTGGGATAAGGGAAAGGTAATGTGACAAACGAGCGGGACTTTTACATCGGGCAATGTGCGATTGAAAAATGGGGTTGAAGGTTGTCCATATTAATAGGGAGGAAGTGTGCAAGGACGCGGAGGCAAAGGCCATGTGGGAAACTGTCTTAAAGCCCAAATGGGAACAACAGGCCCGCGAACGCGGAGCCAAGCTACTGGCTGAGCTCAAAGGGACGAAGATGCCAAAACCCCAACCACCCAAAATGCGAGGATAAACTAAAACTTCCGGCTTATACGGTTAATTGCTTCCGGATTCCCATCCACTCCCAAATCCCGAAGATATTCGGCATAAGCCTGAAAAGACGTATGACCCGTCACCTGCATGATATCCGAATCACGGGCTCCATCTTGCTTTAGATGGATCACACGGGTATGTTTAAAGGAATAGGGCGTATGATCCGAGCTTAGCCCGGCCTTTTTCCGGATTTTGGCAAAACGTGCCGAGATCATATTATTGGGGAATGGCTTGGGCGACGGCGTATTTTCGCGAACGAATTTGATGCGATTTCCCTTGCCAACAACATAATAGTGGGGAGGGTAGTGGGTCCGGATATAGGTTAGTTCTTCCATCAACTCGTTCGGGATGGAGATAAACCGATCGGCGTCCGTCTTCGCCTCTTCCGCCTGGATCAAGATCTGTTTTCGGTCAAGAAAGATATTGCCGACCCGAAAATGCTTCAATTCTTTCTCGGCCCGGATGCATAGGTAGTAGATGAGCTTGGTGGCAAAATAGGTAAGCGGATCGTCTTCCTTCATGATCTTACGGACGCGCTCAAACTGGTGCGGATCGTAATACCGATGTTTCTTGGACTTCGATTTCTTCTTTTCAATGCCGGCCGTGGGGTTGTCCGTCGTGATCTTTTCGTTCCTGAGAAAAGTAAATAGGGTGGATAGCCCCGTCTTGTTGTTGTTGAACGTCCGGTTGCTCCAGGCAAATTCTTCGGACGCTTCCCGCAACGCCGCCTTGACATGGTCGCGGGTAATGGTTTTGACGGGGGAATGCTGCAGATTGGCCTTGGTCAGGTAGGTCGTTAGCACCCCGATGGCGCGCCGGAGCTTAATAAGCGTGGCCGGTTCAAGCCCGCGCTGTTCCCATTCCTGCAGGAAATAATTGACGGCTTCGATATAGGTCCAGGTCTTGAAAGGTTCTGTCACGGGCGACTGCTGAAATTCCAAAAACGCCTTCTGCTCGTACTCGAACGGATTGAAACCCTCCTCCAACGCGAACCGCACAGCCTTCAACAGCAGCTCGGCGTATTCATCGGACTTGTAGCGATTGATGTCTTCGAAAACAGGGAAGCCTTTCCATCGCGCACCATTATAACGGGGCCGCAGTTCCTCGGGTATGCGGAACTGATATTCTACCCACCAGCGCTTTCCTTTATAAAGCTTAGGCGGCTTCCAGTTGATAAACTTACCCAAAACCTGGTCACTGTTTTGGTCACTGTAATGTTTTAAAAAGCGAAAAGGCATGATAGTCATGCCTTTGGACTGTACCGCTTGGGGGAGCCAGTTCGAACCGCTGGGGCGTTTTTTTGAAAAAATATTATATATAAGGCAATTCAAATTAGATGGATATAGTTAGTCTGCAGTAAGGTTTCGTCGACTTTGGTATACTCTTAATATTTGGCGAAGTTTAAAGCGAGGTGTTATTTGTCCCATGATGCGGCACGGGATCAAACATGGCGTGCTTTAGGCTTTATTCAAACTTGGATGTTCCAAGGGGCTTTTCCATATGCTTTATTGTTTTGAGTGCGTCGGCTATTTGTCACTCTATTTCAAGGATTAATTCGCGCATTTCTGGGTCGGAGAACCTGGCTATTTGTGTCCAGGGTATCTCTCTATATGGTGTGACGACTTTTACGTCTGAAAAGTTTTCGGTTTTTTAGGCTCTGAATTCTTTTACCGTCATGTTAAAAAATGCAGTTGGGGGATATCCTTTTTTGGGATGGAAGATTGGGTAAAAAACGGTTTTTCGGTATTGGGAAAATTCCTTAGACCATGGTGATTTAGCCTTTTTCAAAACTGGACCAACCCGAGCTCGACCAGGCGGATGGCCATGGCGGGAACCGAAACGCCAAATGCTTCGGCCATCGGCGTGAATTTCGCTCCGCCATATTGATTCACTGATGCGATTACCTTGGCCAGCCCCATGACGTCTTGGCAATGGTTGCGAAAGTCGGACGGATGCCCCGCGCCTAGCGCGAGAGCCGTGGATTGATTAATGGTAAAGACCGGCATATGAAAGATGCCTTCGAAGACGTACAATAAGGCTGTCTTGGGCAACAAGAAATACGCAGCAAACCGATCTGCTTGTCGCTCCTCCGGAGAACGATTGGTGTCTCCCGAGCCATCGATCGACCTATCTCGATGCAAGACCGCTTTATCGTGAAGAATGGCGTGGCCGAGCTCATGGGCAAGGCTGAACAGTTGCGTGGCGGGAGGAAAATTCGTTGATATGCCAACCGACTTTATTCGGTTGTTGATGATCCCAGCGGTTTCAAACCATTCGCCGTCAATTTCATGTTTTCCGAGGTCAGCTGATTCATAATAGACGTACCTTAACACCTTTTCCAGCACGATGCGTGGTTGGAGGACGCCAAACGGAACGTCTGGGGCATTTGTTTTCCAGATCGATTCGCGATACGCCCACAGCAGGTTTTGCAACTCCCTGACCAGTTTTTCCAGCTGCGCATCTGAAGAAATGGAAGAAGCAAGATTACCCCGGCGAAATTTAGTGATGGCCTTTTGAAATTGAAGGTGTTTGTCTGATTCTGCCTCTAGGACCTTTAACTTCTCATCTCCTTTTGAGGACAATCTATTGTATCGCGCCCGGATCTCGACTTTTTTGGCAACGGCCTTATCCATCCAATCGTCTGCTGGTAAGGAAAGGATGTTCAGTTCAATGATCGATAGACAACTGATCACGCCCGCCAGGGCGCCGTTTAACGCGACCCCTGCGTCTCCCCTGGCTGATCTGAATCCATGATCGAATACTTCGTCTCCGAACTCAACGATTTCCAAACAGAGATCGGCGATCTCCAGCGGGATCTCCGTCGCCCTTTTTGTAAGTGGCTGGAGGTCTTCCGATAATTGTCGTTTTTTGATCGCGTCGGGTTCCTCATCCCGAAGATTTCTGTGCTTGATCACTCTATCGAATTCGTTGGAATCTTCCTGGAACAAAATCTCGAGGCGTGGATAGATACTACTTTCGATCTGCTGCTTGATGCTGTTTAGTCGGGTAAGGCGAGCCTCATATCGCTTCTGCCGCTTCGGATCGCCAGTCAGATCGATCACTGTGAGCAGCATTTGCGCGGCCAACATACCGTGGAGCGCTGAAGCACTTCCTAAACCCGGTTTATGGTTGCCGGCTCCAAATTTTAGCAAAAGCTCACCCACCTTTAGGTCGATTAATGGCTTGTCCATTTTCCCAATATACAAATTACGGCCGAACGTTTCAATTGAATTTATTTAATGCACTGACAATCAATCTTTTAATACGGTTGGTGTGCTAAGAGCCTTTAAATGGAGGCCGCCCCCAGAGTTGATGGATTAGGGAATGCCAAAAAATTTAGTTAGGTTTGCAATCTTACGATGCACAGCCGTGGGCGCTGGTTCGGAAGAAGGCGAAGCAGTTCTTTTTGATTTTGGTTTATTTGTTTTTGATGTGGAAGGATAGTGGAGAGTGGATGGAGAGTAGTAAGGATTTTTTTAGTTTACCCCCTGCAGCGATGCAGTACAAAACAAAAAAGGAGGATGTAAGAATGGAAAAGACAATAAAAACAACAGAAATGAAAAAGAAGACAAAAAAACATAGCAGCAGAACTGCAAGTACCTTTCTCAACCGGCCAGAATGCTATTCCATATAAAAAGAGCCCCTTCGCAGGGGCTTTTATATTTCTGGGCAATTAAAACGTCGACCCACCTGGATCAAGGAATTTCTGTACGGCCGGATCCCAGTAACTGGCGACGAGCAGGTTGCCGTAGCGCATCCCTTCCCCGTAATACCATATTTTATTGGGATTCCCCGGCTCATGCCAGATCAGCCGGTATTGCGAAGGAGCATCCTTTCGACGCTTGATGACCAGATGCGTGGTCTGGGTGGTCGGCTTGCCATTGGTACTTTCGACCCAAGTGGTCAAAAATTTGCCGAAACGGATCACCGATATCCGATGCCGTTTGATCGCTCGCATCGAGCTCTCCGATCTGGAAGGTGGCTTCGACGAACGGCCCTTTCGCTGTCGTATTGCCATATTTGGAGCTAAGGCAGCCATGGCCTAAGTCCACGAATACAAGATAGCCAAGTATTGCATTCATAACATAGATTGAAAAATTATCCAGCTACGAGACTAAAAATTGGTTCCACCTGGATCTTCCGAAGGAGTTGACGGAGAGATAGATGGCGGAAAATCGGGAAAATAAGGCTCGGAGACGGAAGGGGCTGGTTTCGATTTGGGAGGCGCTTTCTTTTTTGGTTTTTTGGCGGGCACCTTTTTAGGGGCCTTCTTGGCCGGCGCTTTTTTCTTCGGCGCCTTCTTTACTATTTTCTTCTTCGCCGCTTTTGGGGGTGCTGCTTTCTTGATCGCCTTTTTAGGTGTTTTTTTTGCTTTAGCCATGCACTTTATGTTTTAGAATGAGGATCGTGTCATTGCCATTGATCTGCAACGAATCCCTGCCGAAAATCAAGGTTCGATTATCGGATGCGGGCGCTTCTTGTTGCCTGTTCTCTTTCAGCAGATTGTTGCCGACGAACACCGCAAACGACAGCAGGCCGACGAGGAAAGCCGTGACCGCCCCATTCCGCATGCGCTTTAATTTGTCCTTCGCTGGCAAAAAACAGGTATTGATGCGCTCCTTCAAAGCAACGACCTGGCCATCCGTTAGGACGGTCTCATCGGTGAAGAGCTGCTGTTCGGTCATGTAGGCGTCGGCGATCTTCCAGAGATTGTGACAGGCGTTGGAAGAATACAGCCAGGCGAACATCATGGTGCCAAGGCCGACCGCCAAGAAGAACCAGCCGATGAACAGGCAATAGAGTAGGTCCGCCTGCGCGATCTTTACGATGTCTTTAATGAAGGTGATGCTGAACGCTAACAGGCCGCCAGACAGCAGAATGAAGTTGGTCTCGAACGAGGACAGATCCCGGGCGAGATCGGTCGTCCGGTCGCTTTTGTACGCTTTAAGTTCTTTTACCGTCATACCACAAAATGCAGGCGCGGAATATCCTGCTTTTTCTTGGTCCAAGATCGGGTGAAAAAACGGTTTTTTGTGTCGGGGGAATTGTTTAGCAGACGAAAATTCAGACGTTTTCAAAACCTGGCCGTCCCAAGTTTGGCCGGCTGGATGTTCAGACTTGGGACGGAGACATTAAATACCTTGTCCTCGCCGGAGAATTTCGCTCAGGCATAATGATTTACTGGCGCCACCTAATTGCCCCACCCTATTGATCGCTGCTCTTAAATAATATTAGCCGCAATTGCAGCTCTTATAGCCTCTCCAGTCGGGCCACCAATTTTCAGCTCTTCTAAAACAAAGCTATGGTAATTTCGATTGGCGATGCCGCAAAGCTGCGCCACATGGCATTGAGCTGTTATACCTTTATTGTTGAATATTCTTAAAATACTGGGATAGTCGCCGGCGGCTGCATATCCGTTGAACTCAGCCGTTATGTTCTGGACAATTGCCTGAACATCTAGCGCCGCATTTAAATTTACTCGAGCGGTCTCTAGTGACTGCGCATCTTGAAGGTTTCCAATAAACGCCGCTGAAGAGATATCGGATAGTCGACTCTTGGCATGGCTGATGATTTGGCCATTTAGTTGCTGCTGGAAATAATTAATGACATTCCCGCGAACTGTTGCGAAGACTGTGTTGGGATCTTGATGCATTTTCTCCGCGACAGCCCGGATGACTGGCTCCAGCAGGAAAAAGTTTTCGACTTCTGCTACTTCTGGAATTAATATGCCGGTTCCGCGCAATCCTTGGATTTCAGCCGCATCTTTTCTATCTCTATCGATGAGACCTGTCGATCTCAACCTGTGCATTCCTTGTAATTCATTGAAACTTCTGGTGGCGTTCAGTACTTTGGAGCAACCGCCGAGAGGTTCGACGGTCTTGTTCTTGAAGATCTCTTTATAAAGGCGAAAATCCAGGCTTGATTTTTCACCTTCAATAAATAGGATATCTTTTCTGCTTCCTAGAATTTCCAAATAAATATGCTCAGGAATCGGCATTTGATCGTTCAAAACCTCGTAATCCCACGACCCATTGTTGAAATTTCTAACCCAAATTTTGTAGGCGTCCGTTCTGGAAACGGCAAAATCTATATCGTGCGTCAGATATGCAAACGAACAGTCGGGTCTTGAATTTTCAATTTCGTCCCAAAGGGTTGCTTGAACCGCTTTGTGAACATGGATTTCGGGTTCGTCGACAATGATTAAAGAGTTTTCTGGCACAGAAAGCACTTCCCCGATATAGTAAAAGATAACGCGCTCACCATCACTCATAGAAGGCGCTGGATACCTAATATTTAAGTCCGGATTTACGGTATCAATGCTGCCGGGGTTAATAGCAAGTTTTCGGTGTGGCAAAACTCGTTCCCAAATTTCTTTAAGGATATCCAGTTTGGTCTTAGGAGGTTCCAGATTGGGATTTTCTTTCGAGTCTTGCCGATATTTGATCGATATGCTATACTCTTCAGTATGTAAAAGAACGAGTAATTTATCGAAATCATTTAAAAGATGACTTTCGGGGTTGCCTCCCCACCGACCGTGCCTTTTTACCCATCTCGGATCGCCGGTAGGATTATTGTTCCCAAGGAAAAATGCTTTGTGAGCCGCGTCTTCAGAAGTGGGGCTTACACTAGCAGGCATGTCCAAGGCTTTTTGGGCGGAGATTCTGTGGGTTACTTGATTGGTGTCTTCCAGCCAAATACCCAGTCGGGTTTTCCCGCTTCCATTTGCTCCTATAAATGAGCCGATACGATAATCTTGTAGGACGAGCGAGGCAGAAGTACCAATGTGATGGGGTAATTGCAAACTCACGGTTTATGGTTTAAATATTTCAGCACCAATTGCAAAATACATTTTCCTTAGTCTCGATGCAAAAATGAAAGTCGATTTTTGATGTCTCCCCGAGATATGCATTCTTCGTTAGTTCAGTTGAAAAAGTTTGGAATAATATAAAAACCCTTTTTAAGAGTACGCTTAATAAGTCTTGAGATTTTGAAAAGACTAAAATGGAGTTGCATCTTTTTCCGTCAGTCGACTGTGCTCAACCTTCGCTAAGAAGAAGGCAAACTGTGTGGCTGGAAGATCGCCCATATTTAACACGCCAACCAGCCTTTTTAGTAGACATGTCTTGCTTCAATGCCGGCTATCCCAGGCGAGCAGCTCATAGTCAAAGGGCGTTTTACCTGTTCCGTCACAGAGCGTACACACAGCTAACTGCAACTGATGGTATTGTTCTTCGCAGATGACATAGTTCATCGTCATTTGTCCGTGCATAGGAATAGTAAAGTCCAGGTTTGGCAATAAGTCATCGATGAGTTCTACCAGCGGTCGCAGGGTAAAGGAGTCAAAAGGAATATTGTACCACGTGGCAAAGGACAGAAGACGTAGCGCGCCGTTCAAAAACATCGCCTTTACCAGGAGGTTGATCATCTTAGTGGCAGGACCATAGCCTATCTTAGCCTGCTGCTCGCGGCGCCAGTGGTCGCCCAATGTGCGGGCATGCGTCTGGATCACGGTATCATAGTCTTCCTGGGATGTGACTTCCTGAAGCTGGCGGAGTAACCGGGCGTAACTGCCGGCGGCCCAGGATCGGAAGCACACGCTGGGTGGTTGTGGCATTCCCCCGAAGGTTCGGAAAATGTTTTGCTCGACCGATTTGCGGATGATCGCCTCTGGCTCGGAAAGCGGCTGTTTGTTCAAGATATAGGGTCGTTGACGTACCAGCAACTGCCGGGCCTGATCGACGGAGGAGAAGGTAAGTGGGCGTTTAGGGGACATAGCGGGAGGACTGGGTTTAGCTATCTAAGATAATCGAAAGGATCGACTCCTTCGGAAATTGGGTGTTTTCACCCATACCGTTTAGTTAAAAGACGGTATTTCATAAGTCCTTGTAATTCATATGGTATAATCGGGGTTGCTTTTTCTTTCGAGGACTCCTCCTACCTGGTCGGTCGGCCTCGGTGTTGGCCTCGACCTGTTTATCGAAGACGGCAATCGCAGCCTTGATCCTCCTCTTAATGAACATCGCGATCAAATTGACTTTCGTTGTCCAGTAGGCGAAGGTTCGATTGATCTTTCTCCTGTATTTTACGTCTTTGTTTTTCTTTGCCTCGCGGTACTCCTTTACGACCTTCTCTTCTATAGGAAAGGCCAGGGCCGCGCATAAGTTCATCATCATGATCTTCGCATAGATATCCTGTTTAACAGCTGTGGCTGTCTTTCCGCTGAAAGCCTCTACCTGCACCCGTGCTTTATACATTTTATAACCTTCCTCAATGCCCCATCGGAGCTTATAAAGATCTGCGAGGTCTGCTATTTTATATTTGGCGGAATCCAGCAGGGACGTACATAATACCTGCAGGTTGCCTTGCTCATCGAGAACCTTGACCAGCCTGCATTTGATTTGTTTTTTCATGCCGGGATACTGCTGCCGGTAACGCTCGTAATCGCCGTCGGGCACTTCCATCGTCACGACGATGTCCTGCTTGCGGCTTTTCATGAATTTCTTTACCGGCACCCAGTTGTGCTTCATGCGAACGACAAAGTGGATACCTAACGACGCCAGGATTGAAAACAAATACCTGCTCGGATAACCCCGATCCAGTAGCAAAATATCGCCTTCGTCTACCCTGGGTAAATGACCCAGCAATAGTTGGAGTTCACTGCCATCTCCATGCTCCGTTTGCACATCCAGGGTCATATAATTAGCCGGATCATACAGCAGTGACAGTAGCGCCATGCTTTTGGGCACGTCCTTTTTTGTTCCCCGGCCAAAGGACCGTCTGCCGAACTCTTCCCGGATGCTTGGATGATCCGGCAGATTCAAAAAGCCGCCATCAACAGCCAGTATCCGATGATTTTTATAAGTCAGGAAGGGCGCGTTCTCATAAAAGTTCTTCACTACCACATCGCTCAACTCCAGGAAGGCCTCCGGTGACAGGAACTTCCGCGCCTGCGTGAACGCGCTCTTCGTCACCCGACGGATGCTAAAATCGGCGTCCTCCGTCTCCTTATAAAAACTGTCCATCTCCCGTTGGAGACCACTCTTGCCCATCTTCATTATACTGACTATCAAATAATTGAATGGCAATAGCCGGTTCCTTGTGAAAGCCCCTTCCCGGCCGCGCTTGTGGCGGCCTTTAAAATCTTCATCATGGTTGATATGGTAGTTGAGTTGTTTCGTTAGCTGAATCCGCCAGTCCCTGCCGGCAGTTTTGATTAGGGATAGCCCCTTTTACTAAGGGCTTCTTTTTCAACTACGTTCGACCCGTTAAATCACCCATTCTTGCGCAAACTTAATGACATGGGTGTTTTCACGGTTAAGGAAGGGTTGGTTAAAAGCGGCCATATTCTGAATAGGCCATTTCCCGATCGATCCCTAGCTTTGTCCCAAACCCCTCCCTTGGCCAAATATGCTGTTTATTGTCGGATCGGTAGTGGCGATCTGTCCGAAGACTCGATACTCAAACGAATGGCGCTGGGTTTCGATATTATTTATATGGACCGTCCGAAGGCCTTTGGCCGGAAAGACCTGGAAATTCTACATCTTCCTCCCATCGTTGATCAAGGGCTCGACTCGGATCAGGCTTTAATCTTTTGCTTAGCTTTTCTGGTGGCTTCTTTTTGCTGTATCTTTAACAATGGCCGAACAAGCCACCCAAGAACTTTACCTCAGAAAAAATGGAAGAAAAGGCGATCTATCCCCAACGACATCCGAGCAAGGTCATGGAAAGAGCTTCCGAAAAACATTTTGAGAAGTACATTCCCGATGCTTGGTTATCCGAAAAGCCGATAGAGGATTATGGCATTGACCGGATCATTACGCCAGCGATCAACGGCCAGATTCCCGGAATCAATTTTTCCGTACAACTTAAATCGACCAAAGACGCTGAAGGAAAGCTCGCTACGCGTCTGGAGAAGACCACGCTCCGGTACTTGTTGAACCGGTTGGAACCCGTTATGCTGGTGTTTTATGATGGTTCCTCGCAAAAGGGCTATTGGAAATGGCTGCTCCCAACCGACTTTGATCTCAGCCGACCTGTCGATAGCTATAGCGTCCGATTGGACGCCAAGCAGGAATTGGCCACCGTCAATTGGGACGAGATTGCCGACTATGTCCAGCAAGTCTTTAAGATCAAGAACCGGCTACTGACGGCGCAGGAATACGATCTGTTCAATAGCGCGTCGGAACAGGAAGCCCGAGCTTGGTCACATTATTTCCGTAGAAATTTTGCGGAAGCTGCCCTGCATTTTACCCGCCTGGCCCAACAGGAAGACCGCAAAGTGATTTGGCTGACAGCGCTAGCGCGTTGCCAGTACGAAGAATACGACTATCGAAATGCCTTGGTTAACATCAACAAAGCACTCGATTGCGATACGTCGGATGATATCCTGCTCCTAAAAGGAAGCATTCTGGCAGAGGACGGTATCCGGGGCGCAGAGCGGCGTAAGATCATCGAGGCGAACAGGATATTTGGCGACCTATTCGAGCGGCGACCGTCCGCTGAAAATGCCTATAATTATGCGAATACGTTATCCCATATTAATCGAATGGAGGAAGCGATCAATATGTATAGGTATGGATTGGAACGGCAGCCCAATTATGCACAGGCGTGGAAGAATCTCGGACAGGTATACGGCGATCTGGGGGATCATGAACAGGAAATGGACTGTTATGGCAAAGCCCTCCAGATCGATCCCGAATTGTTGCAGGCACGAATCTGCCGGGCGGTCACAGTTGGAAGAATCTACCTGCAGTATGATGAGGCGATCGCCACTATTTTGGATTGTATTGCCACCTCTGATCTGGTGATAAAAGAATATCCGAACGTGTATTACTCGCTTGGCGTGTTCCTGGCCCGCATGGACCGCAGGCCCGAAGCGGTACATTGGCTCACCAAGGGACTCGATTATGATCCTGGCAATCACTATCTGCTGCGATTAAAGGCCCAGATTCTTCACGAACTGGCCGGCACGAACGAGAAAAGATGGACAGAGGAAGCGATCCTTTTTTTTAAAATGAATTATTCGATCGATCCGAAGGAATATGTCCTCTTTTTTTATTGGTGTTCGGCCGTAGCCAGCAGCGGAGCAACGGAGCGGGCTGTGGAAATGGCCCTGGACTGGCTGCAGGATCATGTATTCGCAGAACTAAACATACGGGTCATTCCCGCAGATTGCCCGCTGGAGCAGGCGTTGCTGCTGATCAAAAACTACGCGATCATTCGGACATATACCCAAACACACCCTGTCGAAGATATCCGGTGGTTGCTGGGGTCACATCGGATTCCTAACCTGGATGCGGTGACGAAGGCGTTTCAGGTGCAACGTTTGCGATTTCTGGCGGCGTTAGCCGATCGGACAGGATCAGAGCCAAAGGAGGGAATGGTGGATTGGATCTTGATCCTCTTCAATGACACCTTTATCCAAATTAGGGAGCGAATGGTCGCCAACCGGACGGAAACAACGGCCGACGAAACGGATGTCGTTTTTGAGGTCCAGCAGACCCTAACCGTCGTAGTCAAGTGGTGTGTGGACGAAGCGGGACGATGTGTCGAACAGACCCTAAGCGCCGGGAAGAACCAGGAGACGGTCGAACCCATCATGAGGGAACTGGTCGGCCCTTTCCTGACCGCGGCGTTCCGTCACTTCAACCCGCTACTGAACCAGCAGGCTGGTCTTGCAGACCCTACCGATGAGATAGAATCCTAATCGGCAATGCATTGAATGGTAACCTGTCAAAAATCAAGCAGTATTGAAATGAGCGCCCCTAAACACGTCTTTTACCACGCCGACCGCTACGCGTCGCTAAAAGAAGGAGAAGTGATCGAACTGAACGGAAACAAATTGTCTCGGTTCGGTCAGAACTATTGGCCAGTCTTTCAAACAGTCCCGTTCGATCAAATGAACGAGTCACAGAAGAGAGAGTTTGTGGCCGAAAAAATTAAACAACAACCCCGATACCAGCAATATACCTCCCGAATGCAATGCCTGTTTGCCGCCAATACCATTGCTGAGGCGATCGTATTTGCGAACGAGATCATTCCGAAACCCGCTCATCCTATTCCGATAATAGAGATTTTCGCCGACAAATTCTGGTCGCTGGATATGAATTGGCTGGATTATGGATCGGGGAGTACGGAAAGCTTTTACTATTATTGGGACGGAGTCATCTGTAATCATCGTCCGGTAGAAGGAGAACGGCGACCGCCCCGATTAGAGGTCCTAATCGCGCTGCCGGCAACCACAGGGAAGGTGATACATATTGTGGAATAAAACTTTCTCAATTCCCCCATATTGCCCAACTGCTCCTTCCCTTTCGCCAGATTGAACTCGAAACCGCTGGCGTTGGCTCCCAGGTTGGTTGAGTTGCTACCGACGGCGTTCATTCGTCGGCGAAGAAGGAGCAAGTATGTCAAAAAGTCATCAGGCGATTAGTTTCAATAGCAGGTGTTCTCAAGTCCCTAAAAGATCATGCGACAGCCACAGTTGCTGCGTGGAGTGATGGATTTATTAGTGAGCTTATCTACCCAGTTGTAGCTTCGGTCTGCGAACCGAATGGTTAACCAATTGCCGCACTTACGATGATGTTGCTTGGGTTCATTATGACGTTTTTCCATGCAGATGATTTTCTTTCTTTTTTCGCATGTATGTGCGTCTATTTTGTATTCTGCCTTTCAAAAGCCGACTCCGGAGGCTTTTACTGTATTTCGGTGTGGCTGTGCCACACCGAGACATCTTGCCGGGGACGTGTCCGACGCGGTCCCCTGGAAAGGCCTGCTTCTTTCGGGGCGTTGGAAAGGATGAAGAAGGGCTGCAATGGACATTGAGACGAGGGTAGGGGCTTTGGAATGTCAACTTTGTCGAAATTGGAGATTTTCTCAAGAGGGGCGACTTTGCCTATATCTTGTGACTCCTTTTTGAGTCCGGTGCGTTTTTATACGTACCACCTGGCTAAAGATAGATGCGACCGCGGCGCGTGCAAAATGGGGAAGTTTCCTTGACCGTCATTATCGAAGAACAGGAGTTTATTGGCGCAACTGTCAACCCCCCGGCGGTTGGCGTTACAGCCCTGAAAGAGTACGTTACATGAAAATCTGGCAGGCTTTCGGAGCTATGCCGAAGTGCCGTAACCAGAGTTTATTGATGGATGTTTACACCAAAATAACAATTTCTCGTTGGTTGTTGATGATGTCACCGGGCACTTTGCATTCCGCGTTGGATCGGCGCTTTTGGTTGCGAAATTTCGAGCCGGCCGGACCGAATTGGGCGCTTCAGCTCGGGGGAAAAAAGGGCGCTACGTAGTTGAGATTTTGGTTCAGATAAAAAAGGGTACGGATTAGCTGATGCGGTTTTCAAGTAAGGTGTTCAAGGTCATCTGATGCCGCCGCTTCCCGTACTTCTTTTGCGACTTTTTTCGGTAGCCAAGGCTGGTGAGTGTCGGCCTTTATCGTGATCCGGCCTTTTTTGATGGTGACCAAAAGCCTTGTGCCAATGGGAAATTTAAACTCCTCCAGATACTTCCCACCGAAACGTATTTCCGGATTGACTTCGCCACCAATATAAGACCGACTCTGCCGGAATCGTCTCACGATGGTCATCTTGAAGTTTCGGATAGGGCCTGGGATTTCTTTGGCGTAAGGGATGGTGTTCCGCGACTCAAGCGATTCCCCGGCAGGGGGTACAACGGTCAGCATGGCGGGCGTTTCCTTGATCGGCAGTACGGTGTTCAGACTAGCAGGCTCATGCTTTAAGTTGGGCAAGGAGGGGAGGGATTCCGGCGTATCATATAGCGTTATCTTGTATTCCATAAAGAAGGACATATGCTTAAAGGGTGAACGAAAACGGCACGGTTAAAAACGGGCTTTATCGGGTTTTCAGCCTGAGTGCAATGGCCCGTTTCCTCCGGGCTTTGATGCTTATGAAGCGGGCTGTTACCTGGGGTTCGGGGTCGGCGTCCGGCCTAGATACGGTGAGCACGACCTTATTTTTTCTGACGATAAGAGCGACCACCCGGCCGATCTGGAAACCGGCGTGTTCAAGGTATTTCCCGCCGAAACGAAGCTCGGGATAGATGTCGCCAGAGGTGTTCATTTCCCATTTTGCCCGCACGACGATATTACGGGCGACGATAGGAGGAGGGAGCGGGGATACCTCCTTTGGCATATATTCGGGCTCCGTAAAAGGGAGGCCTAGTTGGTTATGCGGGATCAACCTTTTTTTCATGGCTGTAGCATTTTAAGTGTGATGGAATAACAGGGGCGGACTATTTCGCAGGGTCGTACCAATCAAGGAACGCCTCGGCCTCCTCTACGCTGAACCGATTCAGGAGCCGGTGCCATGCCTTATGTTTTATATACCAATGGAAGTTATGCGCCCGTTGTAACCTGGTCATCACCTCATCGGAAGGCTTGGACGGGAAGATCAATTGTAGGCGGTTGGCCTCGACATTTTGGACTACGCGAATGCCCTTGACGATGGTCGTTGTTGTTTTAAGAGTTTTGACTTTCGTAAGCTCGTCGAGCCTGAGCTTGGTACGGCGGATGTTCGAATTGTTGTTAGCGAGCTTATGTGCGGAGAAGCCAACACTTCCGGAAGAATCCGGCGTATTGAGCGTCTTCCAAAAGGCTTGGGTACCCAAGTCCAGAAGGAGAAAGGCGGCTTTGTCTTTGTGCCGGATACACTTGTTGGCTGCCCTCATGAAGTGCTGCAACTCGATGAGCGCTTCGAGTCTGGCGGAGACTTTCAGGAAGGCCTCGGGATCATCGCTGGAAATGCCGTGTTTGCTGTTGGTGACGGCAATTCGATCCCGGTAGTACTTCGTCTTTTCGGCTGCTGTTGGGCCGGCCGGCCGAGGTTGGGCATCTCGAGCCGTCCTTTTCAGGCAGTTGTCCACTGCGCCATTGTTGCGGTCACCGCGGCTGGCGGCTTGTTCTTTGTTCATCAGTTTTTCCATACGGCAACGATTTAAGCGATGATAGATACGGCGCCCGGTGGCGGCAAACGCAGCGACTCCGGGCCATCCTGGATGCGTTGTTGTTCGGCAAATCCCGCCTCGATATAGCGGAGGGTGCGACCATGCCAGTGGATCAAAGCCTCGCGCTTATAGGTATTGTCGTAGGATTCGTCGTACATTAGGGCGGTTTTTACGAGACCATCGAGGAAGACCCGGCAGGCTCCTGGCGTAAAATTGTCCAATAGTCTTGACGGACCAGGTCGAGGGCTTTCGCTTCGGCTTTGCTCAGATTGAGCAGGACGACATCGGTGTTTATATTTGTTAGTAGCGGTTTCATGATCTTGGGTTTTGTTTAGTATATAAATATACAAAAAAGTAGCATTAAATGCTACTTTAGTAGCTTTTAAAAACATTAAAATTCGATTAAAAGCGACCATTTAATTTGGCCTTATTGGGCCAATTATGTAAACTCTCGAATAGAAAAATGAAAGAGAAAAAACGAGTATACAATAGGATCAAGGTTGTTTTAGCCGAAAAGCACAAGACCAATAAAGACCTGGCTAAAGCGCTTGGTAAGCAGATTGGCCATATTTCCCGTTATGTGACAAATGACGTGCAACCGCCCCTTTCTGTCCTCTTCGAAATAGCGGCGTTTTTGGAATGCGACGCACGGGAGTTGATTGTTTCAAGTTTGGAACCTCCCGTTTATCTAACCAACAAAGACGCAGACAAGGATTGACGCGTACCAACCGGAGTCCTCCCTCAATCCTGAGATCCGTGACCGTTTGCTATTCTTGGCCATACCCTTCCCCTGGTGGCTTTATTCATTTCCGAGATATATCAAATAAAGAACGTAAACCGATAAATGGCCTTTTGTAAGCAGTTTCTTTTAATAGAGACCATTACTGTGGCTATTTTTTTGGTTAAGGGAATTCCCGATTTTGCTATTCGCTATGATACGTTATTGTACTTTATAACGGGACCGGGCTGTATCTGCACACGTCGCGTTGTGCGGGGTTGTATTTTTTGTCAGCGTGAAGGGTGGTTAATTGGTAACTTTAATAGTGGTTATGAAAGCGGTGAAGAGTGATCCCACGAGGGGAAGGGAAGACAAGATGCTGCGGGTAGTTGCATCATTAATTGCTCAGGTTGTTTTAAAAAAATACTATGAACGCGATAGGTTACGTACGGATCAGCAAGAAGGACCAGTCGGCTTATTCCCTGGCGGACCAGGAGGCGAGAATCCGGGAATATTGCCAGAGAAACGAACTGTACCTAAAGGCCGTTTACCGGGACGACGGTGAATGTAGCGAGAGCTTCGATCGCCCGGACTACATAGCACTGGAAAACTTTATTAAGCTGCACAAGGGCGAGGTGAATTACCTTATCGTTCTTGATCATGATCGATTCAGCCGGAATGTTTCCGAAGCGCTACAGAAGATCGAATATTTGCAAAAGAAATTTTCAGTTACTGTATTGTCGGTTGCCGAACCGCTCAATTTGGATATTACGGACCCAAATGTCTTTTTGAGTAGGGCATTTAAATATGTTTTTGCCAATCACGAGTTGTTGAATATCCGGAAACGTACGTCCAGGGGCTTGCGTAATGCGATGGAGTCGGGGCGATGTGTGAGCAAAGCACCATTTGGTTACGTAAATGAAAGGGATGAGCGCGGCCGTCCCGTTATTATAATCGAAGAAAGCAAAGCGAGAACCGTTCGGGAGATATTCGAGCAATTTCTTGCCGGAGTGGATTTGTCTTTATTGCGTAAAAATGCGGCGAAGATGGGGTGTGTACGGACGGGCCACAGCGCGATGACGAAAATGTTGAGCAATCCTTTGTATGCCGGACTAGTTCGCGTCCCTGCAGGAGACGGTAAGCCCGAACACATGGTTAAGGCGCTACACGAACCGATTATTTCCGAAGCGACATTTTGGATTGCCCAGGAAATTTTGCGCGGTCGCCCTGGGATGAAGGCCAAGCCCAAAGAAGCCTTTCCCCTGCGGGGAATATTAAGGTGTGATTGCGGCGCTCACATGACCGCAGGATTTACAAAGGGGAGAAGTAAGTATTATCTGTACTACCAGTGTACGAAGGAGCGGGGCAGGAACCATAAGGGCGAGGAGGTACACGAAAAAATGGAAAATCTCTTACATCACTTGAGCTTTGACCAACAGCAGGTCGATCTGATCGCCACCTATTCGAAACAGGAGATTACATATGCGATGAGCCATAATGTCGAACGAGCCAAAACAAAAAAGGCGGAGTTGAAGGTAATCATTGAAAAAATTGAACGATTGGAGGAGAAGATCGTCAATGATCTTATCGAGCCGAAGACGTACAAAGTTTGGTACGCGCGTTTGAACGGTGAAAAGAGTGTTCTGGAAAATGAGATAGCTGCACTAAAGACGAAATCAAAGACGGTTTTTGACGACCTTGATGAGGTGATTCCGATGCTGACAAACCTTCGCAATCTATATAACGGTGTTTCTTTGGAAGGGAAGCAGTTGCTTTTAAAAACCGGGTTCGAACTTGGAATCGCGTATGACGGATGCCGATTTCGAACCGGGATGATCGATCCGGCGCTTGTTCCGAGCTATTTGAGAATCAAAGAAAAAGGGCTGCTCTTAGTGGAGCAACCCGAGGAGTTTTTCGCAAAAAACTTGCATTGTACCGCGTAGGGGAGTCGAACCCCTCATTCCTCCGTGAAAGGGAGGCGTCTTAACCGATTGACCAACGCGGCGTTCGTATAAACCGTTCTGCCGGTTTTCCGTGAAAGGAGTGCAAAGATATAGTCGTTTGAAAAACAGACCAAATTTTTCTGAACCCTCTGGAAAAGAATCAGCCACGCCGGTCAAAAGAACCGACCACGGAAAGTCGGGGTCACCCCCCGCCAATCCTATTATATCCAACGATAAATCGTCCAAGTCAAAACCTTGGTTATAAAAAAATTAGACGATCTTTTCAATTGATAGCCAAAAATTTACGATGTCTTAATATCCAAAATAGTAACTTCGCTACCTCAAAAATTAAAATTCAAATTCATCGTATGAGCACAGTTAAAGTTGCCATCAACGGTTTCGGCCGTATCGGACGATTGGCTTTCCGCCAGATTCACGGACTCGAGGGGATTGAAGTTGTAGCGATTAATGACCTGACCAGCCCCAAAGTATTGGCTCACCTGCTGAAATATGACAGCGCACAGGGCCGCTTCGAAGAAGAAGTAAAATCTACCGAAAACTCCATCATCGTCAATGGCAAAGAAACCAAAATATATGCTCAGAAGAACCCCGCCGAAATTCCCTGGGGCCAACATAATGTAGACGTCGTCCTGGAATGCACCGGTTTCTTCACCGATAAAGAAAAAGCCGAAGCCCACCTGAAAGCCGGCGCTAAACGCGTCGTCATCTCAGCTCCCGCCACCGGCGACCTCAAGACCATCGTCTTCAACGTTAACCACAACATCCTCGACGGAAGCGAAACGATCATCAGCTGTGCCTCCTGTACGACCAACTGCCTGGCTCCCATGGCACAGGTCCTCGATGAAAAATACGGCATCGTATCCGGCCTGATGACGACCATCCACGCCTATACCAACGACCAGAATACCCAGGACGCTCCTCATCCAAAGGGGGACCTCCGCCGCGCCCGCGCCGCAGCCGCCAACATCGTGCCCAATAGCACCGGCGCAGCCAAAGCCATCGGCCTGGTACTCCCCAAACTCAAAGGTAAGCTGGACGGCGGCGCACAACGTGTTCCCGTCCTCACCGGCTCCCTCACCGAACTCGTCACCGTACTCGGCAAGAAAGTAACTATCGAAGAGGTGAACGCCGCCATGAAAGCCGCCGCCAACGAAAGTTTCGGCTATACCGAAGACGAGATCGTAAGCACCGATATCATCGGCATCCGCTACGGCTCGCTCTACGACGCCACCCAAACCCGCGTCATCACCAACGGCGATACCCAGCTCGTCAAGACTGTCTCCTGGTACGACAACGAAATGAGCTATGTCAGCCAGCTCGTTCGCAGCCTGAACTACTTCGCCAAAATGATCTCCAAATAAGCTCTTCCAGGAAAAGCCCGGCCCAGAACTTGAGGCCGGGTTTTTTCATTAAAATGCCGCCCCGGTGGCACCTTAAGCAAAAATTATGAGTCAATTCAGCCAGCACAGCTTTGCAAATGAAAAAGCCCTCATCCGGGTGGATTTCAACGTCCCGCTCAATGATAAATTCGAGATCACCGACGACACCCGCATGCGCGCGGCCGTTCCTACGATCCAAAAGATCCTCAAAGACGGCGGTAGCGTCATCCTGATGTCCCATCTGGGCCGACCGAAAGATGGCCCCTCCGACAAATACTCCCTGAAACACCTCCTCCCGCACCTGCAGGAACTGCTGAAAACGCAAGTCGAATTCGCAAACGACTGCATCGGCCAGGAAGCAGTGGATAAAGCTAACGCGCTGAAACCCGGGCTGGTCCTCCTGCTGGAAAACCTCCGGTTCTATAAGGAAGAAGAAAAAGGCGACAAGGCCTTCGCAGAGAAGCTGTCCAGGCTGGGTGACGTCTATGTCAACGACGCCTTTGGTACCGCCCACCGCGCCCACGCGTCCACCGCCGTCATCGCCCAGTTTTTCCCCAAAGACAAACGGATGTTCGGCCTCCTCATGGAAGGCGAGGTGAGCAGTGCTGAAAAAGTATTGCACGAAGCACAAAAACCCTTCGTCGCCATCATCGGCGGCGCCAAGGTCTCCGATAAGATCCTCATCATCGAGAACCTCCTCGAACGCGCTACCGACATCATCATCGGCGGGGGCATGGCTTACACTTTTATCAAAGCACTCGGTGGCAAGATCGGTAACAGCCTCTGCGAAAACGACCGGCTGGACACGGCAAGCGATCTGCTTAAAAAAGCAGAAGCAAAAGGCGTGCGCATCCATCTTCCGAGCGATTCCATCATCGCCGACAAATTTGCTGCCGACGCCAACGATTCGACCGCTCCCAGCAACAACATCCCCGACGGCTGGATGGGCCTCGACATCGGCGAGAATGCCATCGAACAGTTCACCAACGTCATCCTCCAATCAAAGACGATCCTTTGGAATGGCCCCATGGGCGTTTTCGAGATGGAGAAATTCCAACGCGGAACCAAAGGCATCGCCAAAGCCGTAGTCGAAGCGACGCAAAAAGGCGCTTTCTCCCTTGTTGGCGGTGGTGACTCCGTTGCTGCTGTTAACCAGTTTGGTTACGCCGATAAGGTCAGCTACGTCTCCACCGGCGGCGGCGCTATGCTCGAATATTTCGAAGGAAAAGAATTACCCGGCATCGCCGCAGTAAAAGCATAAAAAACGTCAAAAGCCGAAACGCGAAGAAATATCAGCCGCGCGCCCCAAAAGCACGCGGCTATTCTATTTTTATCACGATCTTCCCAAACTGCCCCCCTTCCTCCATCCGCGCAAAAGCATCCGAGCCGGAAAAAGGAGAAAACACACTGTCGATCACCGGTCGCAGCTCATGCGCTGAAACAAAAGCCACCATAGCAGCAAAGTCCGACGGACTGCCCATGGTGGAACCCATAACATTCAACTGTTTCCAAAAGATCCGCCGTATCAGCACATCGGGAGCGTTACCTAGCGTCGCGCCGTAAAACACCAACCGGGCGCCGGGTACCGCCAGATCCAGCAGATCATTCACCGAAGCCCCTGCCGCTCCATCGATAATGACGTCGAAACCGCCTCCGGCCATCGTCCGCAAAGAACCAACCCAACCCGCGTCTTTGTAATTGACGCCGCCAGCCGCTCCCAGTGCCAACGCTTTGGCCAGTTTGGCGGAACTCCCCGAACTCACATAGACCTGTGCCCCCAAAGCCACGGCAAACTGCAAGGCAAACAAAGCCACACCTCCGCCCACACCGGTGACCAGTACCCGCTCGCCAGCCCGAACCTGCGCCCGCACGGCCACCGAGCGATAGGCCGTAAGCCCGGCAAGCGGCAACCCCGCAGCTTCCTCCCACGAAAGATGCGCCGGCTTCAGCACAAGGTTACCCACCGGCACCCGCACATATTCCGCGAGAGTCCCGTCGTCGGGTAAACCGAGGACAGCAAAAGCCGAAGACTGAAAACCTGGTCGATCCCCCCAGTGAAGCGAAGGATTGATGATCACTTCTTTCCCAACCCAGTCGGCGACCCCCGAAGCAGCCGCCCTCCCGGAATCCCCAAGGGTACTCACGACCCCCGCTCCATCGGAGCCCACCACAATAGGATACCGCAACCCCGCATACTGCCCCCGTTGGATCCAAACATCCCGGTGATTCAACGCCGCCGCATGTACCCGCACGATCGCTTCGCCATCACCGGCAACGGGCAAAGCTACGGATGTCCACACGGGCGCCGCATTCTTCGAATTGATCACCAATGCTTTCATCCCTAATATTTAAACACCTTCCCCCCGGCCACCACCTCCTGTGTCTTCTCATCGAAGACGACCCGCTCACCTGTACGGTAAGCCGCATTGGCCATGATCACAGCAATGGCATGATGATACCCGGCTTCGATGGGCGCATTCGGTGTTTTCCGGCTCCGCACACACTCCATCCAATTCCGCACATGCGCCGTAGTCAATGGATCGCCGCCCGTACTGGCGTCGGTCGAAGCCTTGGCCGCAGCTTCCTTCAACGACACATCCGGCAGCTCATTCGCATGCATTCCCATTGCGCTCGCATACTTTTCCGTTAACCCGCCATCATGTGAGATAACATTAGTATCCAGGTTCATGGTTCCTCCATTGGAATAATAGATCTCTTTCACGTCACCCGCCGCATTGGTCTGTCGCGAGGTAAACACTACCTGGAACCCCTTCGACAGATCATCCAGCGGACCATAATCGAATACCGCCGTCATCGTATCGGCATTCTTCCGGCCATCCTGCCACGCATAGATCCCCCCGTTGGCCGAAGCGCTTCTTGGATGCGGCAATTGCGAGAACCAATGTACAGTGTCTATCTGATGAGACATCCATTGGCCCGGCAAACCCGAAGAATAAGGCCAGAACAAACGAAACTCCAGGTGCTTCCGCGCATCGAACGGTTCATAAGGGCGGTTCAGCAAAAATCGCTTCCAGTCCGTATCCTCTTCCCTCATTTGCGCCACCAACGCAGGCCGCCGCCAGCGTCCGGGCTGATTGACATTCCAGGTTAATTCGACCATCACGATAGGCCCAAACTTCCCACTCTGAATGAAATCCGCCGCAGCCCGGTAATTGGCCCCGCTCCGCCGCTGTGAGCCGATCTGCACGATCTTCCCGGATTCTTTCACAGCCTTCAGCACCGCCCGCGCATCTTCCATCGTCTCCGCCAACGGCTTCTCGGTATAAGTATCCCGGCCCGCCTTTACCGCTTCCACCGTATGCAAGGCATGCTGAAAGTCCGCGGTGGAGATCATCACCGCATCGACTTCCTTGATACCATAAAGCTCCTCGTTGTTCATACAAGCCTGAACGGAATGCCCCATTTTAGAAGCTAGAAAAGCTGACCCCTCCTCCCTGCGCTTTTTCCAGATATCCGACACCGCGATGATGTCGAAATTCATTTCCTGGTAAGACCTCATAAAAGCCGGGATATGGTCGTTGCGGTGGCGATCCGAAAACCCAACTACGCCCACGCGTACCCGATCGTTAGCTCCGGGTATCCGACGGTAGCTGCTGGCGCTAAAGCTCATCGCGCCCATGTAAGTGGCCAGGCCGGCCGTAGAACTCTTGCGGATGAATTCCCTGCGGGTTGTTGTCATATAGCAATGTTTTAACTAGGATAAATGTACTAATTTACGTTATTGCTCACGCAAACGCCTGTTATATGAATTACTTTCCCGTCTTCGATCTTCGAAAACGTTTTCGTAACGCAGCCCTCCTTGTATTCCTCGCCCCCGCCGTCGCATCGGCACAGCAACTCCCTATCCAGGTCTATTCCGACCCCGACAGCCGTACCGTAACCGTCACCGCCGGCGGAAGCCCCTTTACTACCTTCATCTACCCCGACACACTCGAAAAACCTGTCCTTTACCCGATATACGCTTCCGACGGCCAGCTGATCACCCGTGGCTTCCCCTTGCAATCCCGCCCTGGCGAACCAATAGACCATCCCCACCACATCGGGCTTTGGTTCAATTATGAAAATGTCAACGGCCTCGATTTCTGGAATAACTCTTACGCTATCCCCGCCGAAAAGAAAAACAAGTACGGCTGGATCAAGACGGACAGCGTGACAACCACAAAAGGCCGCAACGCCGGCCTCACCTTTTATGCCCGCTGGACGAATCAGGCCGGGAACACCCTCCTCACGGAACAGACCACCTATATCTTCCAGGCTAACAAAAACGAACGGATCATCGACCGCTTTACGGTACTTACCGCAATCGTGGGTGAGGGGGTCTCCTTCCCCGACTCCAAAGACGGTCTCCTTGGTCTCCGCGTCACCAAAGAATTACAGATCCCCAGCAACGCTCCGGGAGAATTCGTAGATGATAAAGGCAATATCACCAAAGTAGCCGCGGGTAATACACCCGATATCAACGGTAATTATATTACCAGCGAAGGGAAGACAGGCGATAGCGCCTGGGCGACTCGCGGGAGATGGTGTATGCTCTATGGCAAAAAACAAAACGACACCCTCAGTATAGCCATCATCGACTATCCGGGGAACCCCGGTTTCCCCACTTACTGGCATGCTCGCGGCTATGGGCTTTTCGCCGCCAACCCCCTGGGCCAAAAGGTCTTCAGCAAAGGCTCCCAGACCCTGAATTTTCACCTGGCAAAAGGACAATCGACCACCTTTCACTATCGGATCGTAATAGCCGCCGGCGACCATCGTCTATCTGCCGACAGGATCGAGACACTCGCCGACCAATCCATGGAACTGCCGGTAAAACGGGTAATAAAAGACACGCCCAGCGGACAAAAACCTTAATTTTACCCGGTTAACCTAAAAATTGAAAAAAACATGAGTACGAGAAACCTAACGTTAATCATAGCATTGGTGGTCATATTGCTCTTCGGTGGCTGCGCCTGTACCCGGTATAACGGGCTGGTGACTTCCGACCAGGGCGTGAAGACCTCCTGGTCCAATGTCGAAACCAATTACCAGCGTCGTACCGATCTCTATAATAGCGTCATCAAAGTGATCGAAGGTTCCGCCAACTTTGAAAAATCGACCCTAAAAGACGTGATCGCCGCCCGCGCCAAGGCCACCAGCGTCACCGTCGATGTCAACGACTCCAATTCATTGGCAGCCTATCAACGGGCACAGTCTCAGCTCCAGGGCTCTTTCAGCCGACTTATGGCGGTAGCCGAA
>Ga0206822_1019_pt1 | contig 52147 bp, 42 predicted proteins | sample Alteio_BWOrgCont_83_FD_152913 | JGI IMG/M metagenome (GOLD analysis project Ga0206822, IMG submission 152913) | Enriched cells from forest soil in Barre Woods Harvard Forest LTER site, Petersham, Massachusetts, United States -... | ecosystem: Environmental > Terrestrial > Soil > Temperate forest >... | reverse complement strand
CACTTTCTCCAAAGTCTTTGGGCTTACCTTGCGGCCGGTAATCATCTCAATCAAAGAGATGAAAATCGTACCGCCGTCCAATACAGGAATCGGCAGCAAGTTCAACACCCCTAGATTCAAACTAATCGCTCCAATCCAGAACAAGGCTTCTTTCGCGCTGACCATCCAATTGTCGTGCACTACGGCAACGATCCCAATGGGACCGCTTAGCCACTTCGGGCTTAAGGAGCCGCTCAAAAGAGCTCCTAATGTGCGCCAGATTTCCTGGAACACATTCGTGAACATTTCAATGGGAGAGGGGTTGTAATTGACTTTCCGATCTTGCGCTTGAGGAAATCCTAAAAGAAGTTGTTTTTCACGCTGTTGGAGCAAATGCAGGGCTTGTGCACGTTTATCGGGGTCTTCAATCGATTCGATTTCTTTCTTCACTTCAAGTGTGTTTGCAGCTATCTGGGCGCGAGCTTCAGGTGAAAGCTTGAAATCAGCATAAGTCTTGGGGATGATAGGTTTTAAGAGGACTAAATCTCCTGCTGTAGTAACAGGATGGTTGATCCCGATGCTTTGCGTAATCTTTTGCAGATCTTTCCAATTGAGATGCTTATCAAAGTCGGCATCAACATCTTTCCAGGAAATTTTTTGTATGGCAGCGCTATCGCGTTGGACGATGACATTAACCTGATGGGTTTGCAAGTTGAGCAGAATTTCGTATGACTTTTGAACAGGGATCCCATCTACAGCGAGGATGACATCACCCGGCAGCAATGGCTTTCCAATTTGGGATAAAGGATAGATTGGAAAGGCTTCATTTTGCTTTTCTTGATCGATGAATTTGAGTTCGTTCTCCACTACACAATCATTCGTAAGATTGTAAGGAATCGTATAAAGCTTTTGAATTTTTATGCCATTTAATCCGGCTTCGAATTGCCAATCCACAAGTTCTTCTTTGAAGGAAATATCTAATTTTAATTCCTGCACATGAGCTCTTGGAACTCGGGCAAGAATGACTGAGTTGCCGCGTTTGACTGTGAGCAGAGCACGCCCGTCATTTAAGATTTCATCTAATTCGGTGGCGGAAAATATAGGTAACCCATCCACCCAAACAAGACGATCGCCATACTCAATGCCGCTTCCAATTAGTGGAGAGCCTTCTGGCAATGGATTTTCGGCTCTATTCGGCAAGCGATTGTAGATCATATAACTTGCAGGACTGAGGACTCCAATGGTCTTCCGGCCTTTATCAAAAGAAAGGGGATGTGGATACGGTTTTACCTTATAGTCAAAAGGAATTTTTTCTGCGTTGGCGTTGTCGATTTTGTACCCTTTGACATCGACAATCGGACCGCCCATCATGGCGGCGTAGATGTGGTCTTTGAGTCCTTGGAAGTCTCGTCCGTCATAGGAAGAGATCTGATCGCCTGGGCGAAGGCCCTCGGCATATAATTCAGAGTGCGGGTCTACCCAGCCAACTTTTGAAGTGAGTTCAGCGAAATTTTTTTCTCTTCCCCCAAAGCTCCAAAGGAGGCCAAAAACAATAAAAGCAAACAAGAGGTTGACCAGAGGCCCCATAATCGCGACCTTGATGCGGTCCCAAGCACTTTTCCCATAAAATCCGTCAGAAACACTATAAGGATCATTTTCTTGTTCGCTATCCATGCCTGCAATTTTTACGTAACCGCCGAAGGGAAGCCATCCAATTTGCCATTTGACTCCGTCTCGCACCCAAGAGAAAATGGCCTTTCCGAAACCGATTGAGAAGGTTTCGACACGCATGCCGACTCGGCGCGCCATCCAGTAGTGGCCAAGTTCATGGATAAAAATGAGGAAGCTTAGGCCCAAAACGGCTAAAACTACATAAAACAAGCTGACAATGGTCATAATAATATAAACCTTTACTTACTAATCAAAGAGAAATATACCACATATTCGAGTAAAGTGCTAAACAAAATTCATTTTTTGTACACTGCCCCACTTAAATGGCTAGAGTATTGCCTCCTGTCGGGCGATTTCATCCACAGCAAGCACATCCTCTAAAGAGCTGATTTTCTTCGTTTGATGCCGAGTCATAAGTTTCTCCAACCGAATCGGGATTTCCTGCCAGGAGAATTGGCGTGCAATAAAACGATTCACCAAAACTTCATTGGCGGCGTTCATGTAGCAAGGAAGGCTTCCGCCCGTGCGAATGGCATCATAGGCGAGCTGCAAGCAAGGGAATTTGTTCACATCCGGAGGAAAGAACTGAATCAAAGGATTTTTTAAGAAATCATAATAAGGGTGGATACCTTTCCGTCGTTCGGGGTAGGTGATCGCATACTGGATCGGAACAATCATCGAAGGTTCCGACATTTGCGCGAGCATGGAACCGTCGACAAATTCGACAATGCTGTGGATGAGGCTTTGCGGATGAACCACCACTTCGATTTTTTCGATGGGGATTCCAAAGAGCCAATAAGCTTCGATCACTTCCAGGCCTTTATTCATTAATGTGGAACTATCAATTGTAACTTTGGGACCCATGCTCCAAGTCGGGTGTCTCAGGGCACAGTCTACTGTGATTTGAGAAAGTTGTTCGGCAGTGTAGTTTCTGAAAGGACCGCCGGAGGCTGTAAGGATCAGGCGATGCACAGTTTTGGGTTCTTCGCCTTTCAGGCATTGAAAGAGTGCACTATGTTCGCTGTCGATAGGGATGATTTTGCACCCATTGCTTTCGGCAAGTGACATTACTAGAGAGCCGCCCGACACTAAAGCTTCTTTGTTAGCTAAGCCGACATTTTTTCGGGATTCGAGGGCTTTCATTGTGGGAATGAGGCCTAAGGTGCCCGTCATGGCGGAAATGACAAGATTAGCGGAAGGGTATGAAGCTACTGCATTTAGGCCGTCCATTCCTGTGAGAATAGTGCTTTTGGGTAAGCGGCGCTGCAATTCTAGAGCTTTTTCGGAATCGAAAACAGCGATGATTTTTGGTTTAAATTCTTTTACCTGTTGTTCGAGAAGATCAATGTTGCTTTTTGCCGCCAAAGCTTCAATGCAAACTTCATCTTTAAGATGCCGTGCGACATTTAAGGTGTTGACTCCGATCGAACCGGTGCTGCCAAGTATCGCCAAACGCTTCATGTACTTTTCCTCCGATTTTTTACGGCTCAGTGAGATTATAATGCAGATGAAAATAAAAAGGCTATGACTTTATGATGGGGAAAAGGAGCAATTATGAATCCCATTGGTTTCGATTGTAGTTCCCATCGTCAAGCTACTCTGCTCCTTGATCTTCCTACCGAAATGATTACCGAAATTTTCGGTTATTTGGATGCAAAAGCCTTAGCGGCGGCCTCTAGAACCTGTCGATTGTTTTATGCTCTCGAGAGCGCCAGCGAAAAGCTTTGGGAAAGTCCATACTTCCAAGATTGGAAATATTTGCCCGAAAATTGCTCCTTTTATTCCTTGCGGAAGCACTCTTGGAAAGGCCTATATAAGACAAGAAAAAATTTGCAGGGGCACGAATTCCAGCACAAAATGCAATCCTATAACTTGGATCAGGTGGAACATACCGCCTGTCTGGTAGATCATTTTTATGCGATCGCAAATAATGAAAAGTACAAACTGTGTGTATTTAAGGCTCATATAGAGGAGGAGACAGCAACTATTTTGACTGAGATCCCGGAAGGGAAAATTTTGGGATTCCCCTATCCTTATATTATTTATAAAAGAAATGGGATCGATTATAAAAGAATTGAGTTCGATCGAGCGGTGCCTGCACAATTTTCTCTTCGTCTATTGAATATCGAATCTGCTGAAAAATCAGAAATTTTAATCGCTTATCAGCTCCCGACAAAATCAAAAGTGATTGTCAAAAATGAATGGGTTTTCTATCAGAAGCCAAACTCTCCAATAGTATATGGTCAGCCTCTTAACAATTTAGAAAAACAGGTTACATTCAAAAATGAGATTTTTTCCGGTGGTCTGTTAGATGTTGAAATCAAAAATGGTGGCGTATTATTCCAATTCCGCAACAGCATTCTATACTATGTTGCAGATCCAAATGTTGAGAATCCTGTTGGCAAATTCCTATCCCCCTCTTTTTTCCCACGATTAGCTCATTCATTTATTAGGGGAAATCATCTGCTATTGATTTCATCGCAATTTGATATAGAAGTATGGGATGTAACCAATGAGGAACAGGTGCCTCATGTGAATAGCAACGGGGAACCAGAACCGAGGTTCAATATCAAGCAAAGACTTGGCTTCGGAAATAATGAGACATTGCGAATGTGCGATTATGATGGATCCCGCTTTGCGCTGTTAACAAACTGGGGGAGCATCATCATTTTGGATTCAAACTTTGAGAAGATAGTCAAATGGTTTGACAACTGTTCAATTCATTTTTTGAAATTAATAGGAGAAAATTGCATAACTGCGGATACGCATGCTAATATTAAGATATGGGATTGGAATAGGCAAACCCCAACTGGACTATGGCACATCAAAAAAAGCTGTCACGATATTGATGTCAATTGGTTGATGGATGATATCTCTAAGCTTGTCTATTGCGATTTTGATGGGCAGCGGCTAACAACGGTAACAGCAGATGGTTGCTTTAGCGTTTTAGACTTTTAACCTCTTTTCTCCTTTGCAAAAATCTTTAATTATACTATACTCCTTAATGTTTATCCCATGAGAGCTGCTGTCTCTTGGGTTTTACTATCAACTTATTCTTATAACCATAGGGAGAAGGCAAAAATGCCGACAATTAATCAACTTGTGCGACAGCCGCGTTCACCAAAGAAAAAGCGCAGCAAGTCGCCTGCCTTGCAAAAATGCCCACAAAGACGGGGAGTTTGCTTGCAGGTGAAGACGAAGACGCCGAAGAAACCGAACTCCGCATTGCGCAAAGTCGCATGGGTACGCTTGTCAACAGGACAAGAGGTTATCGCCTATATTGGCGGTGAAGGGCATAATTTACAGGAACACAGCATTGTATTGGTTCGCGGAGGTCGTGTAAAAGACTTGCCGGGTGTGCGTTACCACATCGTGCGTGGAACCTTGGACTGTGCGGCCGTTAAGGACCGTAAACAATCGAGATCGAAGTATGGGGCTAAGCGTCCCAAGTAACACTAGGATGTTCTAGGAATGAACATCCTGGTTCGTGATTCGCGTTTTAGGACTCTTGAAACGCCAATCACGCGCAGGTTCAGGCCGAAGGCCCGAATCGGGTGAATTCATCAATCGATCTTAATAAAGAGAAGAATTCAACACGTTTATATAGGAAAAAAAACATGTCACGAAGACGTCGCGCCGTGAAAAGGGAAATTGCACCGGATCCAATATACGGCAGCACCCTGCTTGCGAAATTCATTAACAAAGTTATGCAACGCGGTAAGAAATCCGTTGCCCAGCGCATTGTGTACAATGCCTTGGATAAATTTGCCAAAAAAATTAAGGCTGAAAATCCTCTCGAAGCGTTCGAAAGAGCCTTGGAAAACGCCAAACCAGCCTTGGAAGTGAAATCCCGCCGTATTGGTGGAGCCACCTATCAAGTGCCAATTGAAATTCCGGCCAACCGCCGTAGTTCTATGGCGATGCGCTGGATTATTATGTTTGCCGATGCCAAAGCCGGACGCTCCATGGAAGAGGGCCTTGCAGGCGAATTGACGGACTGCTTCAACAATCAGGGGGCCACCATCAAGAAGAAAGATGATACCCACCGCATGGCCGAAGCTAACAAAGCCTTCGCCCATTACAAATGGTAATAGGAGGGATCGCTCATGGCAAGGCCAGCAAATCAACATCTTAAAGACGTCAGAAATATCGGTATCATGGCCCACATCGATGCCGGTAAGACGACTACCACAGAACGGATCCTGTACTATTCCGGACGTCTCCACAAAATGGGAGAAGTTCATGAAGGTGCAGCGACCATGGACTGGATGGAACAGGAACAGGAACGCGGCATTACGATCACTTCCGCCGCGACGACCATTTTCTGGAAAGGCACAAAAATTAACATCATCGACACTCCCGGACACGTGGACTTCACCATCGAGGTGGAGCGTTCCCTGCGTGTTCTGGATGGTGCAGTAGCTGTATTTTGCTCCGTATCCGGCGTCGAGCCTCAATCAGAAACAGTATGGCGCCAAGCCGACCGTTACGGCGTTCCACGTATTGCCTTCGTAAATAAGATGGACCGTACAGGTGCGGACTTCTTCGACGCGGTGAAGACAATGCGCGAAAAGCTGCATGCCAATGCATTCCCGGTACACTGTCCAATCGGAGCCGAATCGGAATTCAAAGGGATGGTCGACCTGATCACCATGAAAGCTCTCTACTTCCACGACGAAACCTTGGGTGCCGACTGGGAAGAAACAGAAGTCCCTGCCGACATGCTCGAAAAATGCAAAGAAATGCGACAAGAATTGCTCGACGAGTTAGCTACGGTCGGAGATGACGATGCATTCATGACGAAAGTATTGGAACATCCAGATTCTGTTACACCGGAAGAAATTCATAAGGTCTTGCGAAAGGCTGTATGCAGCAACAAGATCAACCCGGTTCTATGCGGATCGGCCTTCAAGAACAAGGGTGTACAGCAATTGCTGGATGCTGTTCTCAATTGGATGCCATCCCCGCTGGATCGTGGTGAGATAAAGGCGCATGATTTGAAAACAGACCAAGATATCATCTTAAAACCGGATGATAATTCTCCTTTTGCCGCTTTAGCGTTTAAGATCATGACTGACCCATATGTGGGAAGATTGACCTTCATCCGTATTTATAGCGGAACGCTCGTCAAAGGGATGAGTCTGATCAATAGTACACGCGATTCGAAAGAAAGGATCTCCCGCCTGCTCGAAATGCACGCCAACAAGCGTGAAGAGCGTGAAGAGTTCTATACAGGCGATATCGCAGCTTGCATCGGCTTGAAAAAGGCGACTACGGGCGATACGATCTGTTCACCGGATCATCCTTTGCTGTTGGAAAAGATGGAATTTCCGGAACCTGTAATCTCGATGGCGATTGAACCCAAATCGAAAGCCGACCGCGAGAAGCTGTCGATGGCTCTTTCCGCTTTGTCTGAAGAAGATCCGACTTTCCGAGTTTCAACAAACGAAGAAACCGGCCAGACAATTATTGCAGGGATGGGTGAATTGCATCTGGAGATTCTGCATGACAGAATGAAGCGCGAATTCAGCGTGGAAGCCAATGTCGGTAAGCCGCAGGTATCCTACAAAGAAACGATCACGCTCCCTTCCAAATCTCAAACGAAGTTCGTCAAACAGAGCGGCGGCCGCGGACAATACGCCCACGTCGAGCTTGAAATCGAACCGAATGAGAAGGGTAAAGGAAATGAAGTCGTCAGCAAGATTGTTGGGGGTACCATTCCGAAGGAATATATCAACCCGACTATCAAGGGGATCGAGGAAGGGCTTGCAACTGGTGTTCTCGCCGGCTACGCTCTGGTAGACGTCAAAGTCGCCATCGTGTTCGGTTCTTACCACGAAGTTGACTCGAACGAAATGGCGTTTAAGATCTGCGGATCGATGGCTATTAAGGATGCGGCGCGAAAAGCGAAGCCGATCATCCTCGAACCGATCATGCGTGTGGACGTAACAACACCGGATCAATTCCTTGGTGACGTGATTGGAGACTTGAACCGCCGGCGCGGCAGGATCAGCGGCCAGGAAAGCCATAAGGGTTCAATCATGGTGACAGCGTTAGTTCCCTTGAGTGAAATGTTCGGCTACTCCACACAGCTCCGCTCTGCGAGCCAGGGTCGCGCAACATATGTAATGGAACCGAGCCACTTTGAGCCCGTTCCTTCGAAGATTCAAGAAGAAATTATCAAGAAAGGTGGCTAATTCATGGCAAAACAACAAGTTCAGGCGAAGCCCGAAAAGCAGCAGCCTAAAGCAACAAGACAAAAAATCCGGATACGGCTCAAAGGATACGATCAGCGAATTCTCGATCGTTCCACAGCCGATATCGTGGAAACCGCAAAACGCACCGGCGCAGGTGTTGCAGGGCCAATTCCCCTGCCCACACGCCGTGAGATCTATACCGTACTGCGTTCCCCGAACATCGACCGCAAATCGCGCGAGCAGTTCGAGATCCGTACGCACAAGAGATTGGTGGATATTTTGAATCCAACCTCGAAAACAATAGATGCATTGAAAACCCTCACGTTGCCTGCCGGCGTTGACATCAAAATCAAAGCCTAAAGGATATCCCCGCGCTCTTTTTCCGAGCGCGGGGTTTCTGCTTTTTCCAAGTTAGATTTTTCCTCTATTTATTCTACTTTGCGCCTATATTCAAAAAAATATCTATTGAATTAAAATATAATAACTGCTATAATTTTATTTATAAAATATTCTAATTTAAATAAGGAGATAATATGTATTCACCCCCCACAATTCAATTTGTAAAACCAAAGGGAGATTTCGATTTTATTTCTCCGTTGATAAATTTAGCAGGTACAGGCGCTGTAGTGGCGATCGCTACCTCTGCTCTTAATAACTTCCTTCTTCCGACAGTTCTCCCAGCCTTAGGTGTTAGCAATACTACAGCAACTGTCTTGACTGGAGTTACCGCTGGTTTAGAAACAATAGGAGTTGGAGGTGTGGCAGCAGGAGTTATGCTTATAGGAACCGTATTCTTTAACTTTTGAACCTACAAAGGCAGTTAAAGACGATAAATTGACGCAATCACACCTTTTTGATCTATTCGCACCCGAGTATAGGAAACAAAAACGATAGCGAAAAATTGGATCAGTCCTTAGTCCGGAACGCCAGCGGAGGACGTCTGAAACCAGCCCATAGCGACCGGAGGGAGCTATGGGTTAGAAAAAGAAGATCCGAGCTCGGAGCGAAGCGAAGAGCGATTGACTTTTTTCAACGTTGATTTTTTCCATTTCCTGGGCCCTTCCACAAAAAAAATGCTTTGAAATACTCCAAAATTGATTCGTTATATGTCTAACAAGTCAATCGCTCTCCGCTTCGCTCCGAGCTCGGATTCTCTTGCTCAACCCATAGCTCCCTCCGGTCGCTATGGGCTCGTTTCAAACGTCCTCCGCTGGCGCTCCGGACTAAGGACTGACTCAATTATTTAGCGATCCAATGAGTGACATAGCCTTAAAAACTATTGACGGATATCTGCTTATCCCTATACATTGATTCCTATTTTTACTTTAAAAAAAGGAATGATTATGTCTTCTTTAGCTCCAATGTCACCTGATCAAGCATTCGCTAATTTGTATACCTATAAAACTTATCAGGAAACACCGCCCCCAGAAGTTTACTTTTATGGAATACGTCGAAATAAATTTATTTTGATAAAAAATGCAGACTCTTTTTTGACGCGTATCTGGAATTTCGTTTTGCAAATCTTCCGATTCCAAAAAGCTGCCGATACGAACACTCGCGAGGACCTTCTCAATGCTTCTAGAGCCTCTATGTCAACAGAAGAAGCTGTCCGTGTCGTTACTATCATACCCAATCCCAAAACTAGCAATCATCTTTATTTTAGTTACGAGCAGATGAAAGCCGAAGTAGACCCACTCTATAAAACTATTGAAGATTTAAAAGCACAACTCAAGCAAGAGGCCAAAGAGTTCGGCGACTACAAAACCAAAACACAACCTCTATGGGATTCTGGGCAAGATATAGTAAAGAATGAAGAGGTTATCAAAAATCAATCAGCTAAAATCAAGGAACTTGCTGAACAGATTATACCGCTTGAAACACTTGCAAAAGAAGCCAAAGAACTTGAGGCTAAGGCCGAAAAACATAATCAAGAAATAAAAGCCCTTGAGAGTGCAAGGGGGAAACTACTTTCAAGAGAATTGAAGTTACTTGGTTCTAATCCTAATTTGCTTGAAGACTTCATCCGCTTATTAAGACACACCAATAATAAAAATCTATGTACAAAAATCCATGAAGGAATATCTTATGGTTCTGGGAGTTTACATCGGTCAGACTCTTCACAAAGCAAAAAGTTTTCTCATGAGGATTAACAACATTGCATGAACATAACACAAGCCCTAGAATCTAACTTAGACTTAGCCAAATGGAATTTAGCCCGTGAACTGGGACCAAAAAAACAGATCACTGTATTTGGCGTTCGGGGCGATCATTTCTTTTTGGTCAAGAAAAACGATCCCCTCTTAGATAGAATTTGGGCTGCTGTTTTGAAGTTCTTTGGTGCTGTGCGTACAGATGAAGCAACTATTCAACGTCTGTACGAAGAGAAATCTCTTTATGCAAAACCTCAAGAGTTACCTGAGGTTTATGTTGGCCTTAATGAGGAATTAGATAATTTAAAAGCTATAAGCAAAAAGTATAGAGCCAAACTTGATGAAACAAAAAAAACTCCGGTGACCGGACAAGGGCAGGCAAATACAAGTATTGAAGATGAATTAGAAAAAGAGTTTCAAGCCTGCCGAGAAGAATTAAGAATATCACACCAAGTATCAATCGAACTAGAAGCTAAAATTACCAAGCTGAAGATTCTTGAGGATCGAGTCGAAAAACTTACAAATCCGAGCACCCCGGATTTCCAAAAAAATCTTCAGGAGGCCTTTAAGGCCTCTGAGGACAAATTTTTGGAAATTTTCATGGAACAAATATATTTTCAGGATGAGCAAGCTCCTTTGCTGGAGCACATCCTAAAAGTGTATTTCGAAAAAAATAATGCGGACTGTGTTGCTTTGTTTGAGCGTATGACCAAAGGGATATAAGTGCATTAAGTGGATTTTTTCCAGACGCGACCATCGATGATCGTACGGAACTGATCTGAAGCATATTCCGCGTGCAGCATATAATCCCCATTTTCCTGCAGTTCATATACTTCAAAGCCTTCCAAGCCTGCATTCCCTCGGAATTCCCATGCAATCGTTTTTTCGTCGATAACACCTGTTCCTATTACTTTACCAATCAAGTCATTTTCCAAATCGATGCCGAATTTTGACTTAGAGATGTCGTAAATAGAAAAATTGTTTTCGACAACTTCCGGGGCTCCTTGCATTTCCACACGCTGATTGCATGCGATTTTGGAATCTTCTTCGGGATTCAGTACCCAACTTGTATAAAAGCGCAACATTTCAGATGAGGAGCTGAAGGTAATCCTTCCTTCTCCTACCCACCTGCCTGGATTAAAAATAAATTGGTGTGAGAATGACATTAAAACATGAACCTCCGGCTATAAATGCTTTGCAATATCCCCAAAGCTATCATCGTCGATAATATGGATGAACCCCCATAGGATACTAATACTAGGGGTACTCCTGTAATTGGCAACAAACCGCACATCATTCCGACATTTACTAAGATGTGCATCGCCAAATATACGGTCACCCCTGCCGAGAGCAATCGACCAAAATGATCTGAGGCAGTGGCGGTGACCTGAAAACTAAAATACAACAAAGCATAAAAAAGAACCATCAAGAACAAGAGTCCTATAAAACCAAATTCTTCCCCAAATGCCGGAAATACGGAGTCAGTATACGATGCAGGCAGCCATCCACTGCCTGTGTACTCACTTTTTCGCCAACCTTTCCCTGTTAAACCGCCGATGGAAATGGCTGTTATTGCCGCTTTTTGATGATGAGTATTGGGGTCTAGGCGGTCAAATTGGTAGTCTTTCAAAACTTTGGTTGCGTAGGGACGAATGTCTTCATGCGAAATTACTCCAAGAAAGATCAAAGCAATAAAGAATAAAGCAACACTTCCGGCGGTTACCAACATTCGTACGACCCATGAATTTAAATCTCCAAAATAGAACATCACCAATGTAATGGGGAATAAAACTAAGGCGGTCCCCAAATCGGGTTGTTTGAGGATGAGGATAAAGGGAATTCCTACGATGATCAATCCGAAAAAGGCTGTGCTCCAAGAAGAGGCTTGCATGCGGCGCCTTTCCAAAAACCAACTCAATGTAATGACCACAATAAGTTTGGCGTATTCGGAGGGTTGAAAACTAATTCCAAGCAGTGGGATTTTGTACCAGCGTTGTACTCGCTGGATCGGATCTGTGAAGAATAGTCCGATCAATGATAAAATCATCAAGGCATACAAGAGCCACGTCCATTCCCTTAGTTTGTTATAATCAAATCCGGCAAAGAAGAGGAAGACTCCGAAACCCAGCAGAAACCCTTCAATTTGACGTTTCACAAGAGGTGTAAAAAATGAACCATCTAATGCATCGGGTGATCCATCAGTAGAATAAGAAGCAATGGTCAGCAGGCTGATGGTCATCAATCCAATGAGGACAAAAAGGACCCGAAAGTCGATCCTGGATATATATTTGTGGCTCCACATAGCAAAAAGATACTCTGATAAAATTGCAAGGGTTATAATGTAGATTTATAAAGCACTTAGTGTATGAATTATTGTTATTTCTAGGGAGGAAATTTTCCATTGTGGCGATGAAAATCAACCGTAAACATTTTGATACCATTGATTCCACCAACACTTGGGCCAAGCAACAGGCGCCGACCTTTGAGCGCAATGCAATTACCCTTGTGACTGCGGGAACACAAACGGCAGGCCGCGGCAGGTTTAACCGAGTTTGGGTGTCGCCTCCGAATCAAAATATCTATGCCACCTTTTGTTTTTTTATCGAAAAGCATCGCACGGACATCGGGAATCTTCCGCAGATTATGGCTCTTTCGGCTGCCAAGATGATGGAAAACCTTGGATTCAAGCCGAAGCTTAAATGGCCTAATGATGTATTGTTGAGCAATAAAAAGGTAGCAGGAATCCTGTGTGAGACGACTCCGTTTTCCGATCAATTGTGCGTGATTTTGGGCATAGGGATCAACGTGAATATGCCTTGTGAAGTATTGGAGAAGATCGACCGGCCGGCCACCTCATTATTAGTGGAAGGGGGAAACTCCTTGGATGTGGAGCAAGTGTTGGAAGCCTTACAGGGGGAATTCGTAGAAAGTTTGGATATATACATGAATGAAGGGTTTTATCCCTTTTTGGAGCCGTATAAAGCCCACATGGTGCATAGTGAGGGGGATCAATTGAAGTTTCACGATAATAGGAAAGTGTGGGAGGGGGCATTTCAAGGGATTAACACGGATGGGACGTTGAATGTAAAGCTTGCGAATGGGGAGATAAGGACGTTTGTTGCCGGAGAAATTCTGCCGGAATAATTCTTGTATAGCAGTATTTTATTTGAAATTTGATTAGCTTAGAGAGAGTTTTATTATGAGTGATTCACAAATTATCTTGAATACATCCCGATTGCTCCTTCGCCAGCCTGTAGAAGGTGATCATGTAGCATTGGAAGCATTTGAAAATCGAAACATTAAGAATCGTTCTCCATGGCGATCGACGACTGGAGAGCCGAGCGTAGACTGGAAAACTCAGATAATCAAATGGCAGAAGGAATTTGAAGAGAACCGAGCTATTCGATTTTTGTTATTTCTTCGCGAGCATCCAAACGGCGAAGTCATCGGTCTTTGCAACTTCTCTCAAATTTTTCGAGGCCCATTCCAGGCTTGTTACTTAGGATATCAAGTTGATGCTGCTTACGAAGGGCAAGGATTCATGTCGGAAGCAGTAAAAAAAACAACTGAATACATGTTTGAAAAACAAAACATACATCGAATAATGGCTAACTATATGCCGGCAAATACAAGAAGTGCCAAATTACTCAAAAATCTTGGTTTCACTATAGAAGGACTAGCGGAAAATTATCTACTTATTAACGGTCAATGGGAAGATCATGTTTTAACGTCGTTGACAAATCAGAAATGGCTTTCGGTTAATACAACTTCCTCAGCCTGAAAGGCTGGTATATAATAGCCTAGGGCAACGCCCTAGGTACCTTATACATGACATTGCAGGCTGAAGGCCTGCTGTATACGGTTTTGGAGAAGGATCCCAAAAGCAAGAGCTCATACAGCAGGCCTTCAGCCTGCAATGTAATGTATAAGTTACCTAGGGCGTTGCCCTAGGCTATTATATACCAGCCTTTCAGGCTGAGGAAGTTGTATTAACCGAATGCCATTGCCCTCCGGTTGCTATGGGCTCGTTTCATACGTCCTTCTCTAGCGCTCCGGACTAGCTGAAGCTTGCGAAGCCTGGGCTAACGCGAGGGTTCATAGATACGTGTAAAACCATTTAAGGATCTTATATACCACATCGCTTTTGATTTGATCCCCTTGCTGCACCTTTATTTTAGCTGAACCAGGAAATTAACCTCTCTTCTAGCAAAGGAACATATCAGTTTTTTATATTGACCGACGGTCGGTCTATATGATAGGATTAATTCAAAATAGAGGCATTATGAAAAACAAGAACATACTTATTTCCGGCGCTGGCGTTGCAGGTCTTACTCTAGCCTATTGGTTAAAACGACATGGATTTATCCCTACGCTTATTGAAAAACACCCATCTCTGCGCACAGGGGGGTATAAAATCGATCTCCGAGGCGTTGCTCTCGAAATTCTCAAACGAATGGGAATCTACTCCTCCATCGTCGAAAATCGAACAGCTATTACCCATGCTATATGTGTCGACAGCGCAGGCAATCAGGTAACTCAGATGAGCGCTGATCTTTGCGGTACTCGATTAGAGGGCGTTGACCTTGAAATCATGCGGGGCAACCTCTGCCTAATCATGAAGGAAGCTCTTGGCGAGATTGAATGTCTCTTCGACGATTCCATCACCCATATTTCAGAAAACTCAAGTGGAGTATATGTCGAATTTGAGAAAAACAAACCCCGAATATTTGACATTGTCGTTGGAGCAGATGGATTACATTCGACTGTACGTAAAATAGTTTTTGGAGATGAATCAAATTTCTCTCACGAATTCGGTGTTTATGTCTCTGTTTTTTCCATTCCCAATTTTCTCAATTTAACAGCTTGTGAAATCGAGCATCATTCTCTTCGAAAATTTGTGAATATCTATAGAGATCGAAAAGATACCGACGCGAAGGTAGCAATGGCTTTCTCCGTAGCAAAAGCATTCCATTCTCGAGATCCAAAAGAGCAGAAAGAATTAATAGAAGAGGTTTTTGCAAATTCTGATTGGGAAATGCCGCGCATACTCGCAGAGATGAAACAAAGTTCAGATTTTTACTTTGATACCATGGCGCAAATTCATATGCCCCATTGGTCGAAAGGGCGAGTCACATTGGTCGGAGATGCTGCCTATTCCGCCACACCGATGTCTGGCCAGGGAACAAGCATCGCTATCGCTGGCGCCTACGTCCTTGCAGGTGAGCTTGCAGATGCTTGTGGTGATTACCAAGCTGCTTTTTCTCGTTACGAGGAATTACTGCGCCCATTTACCAATAAAAATCAGGCCTTAGCTCATATGAGTGCACGCATCATGAAGGGCTCTTCCTATAGTGTTTGGCTCCATCGAGTCATGGCAATCATGCCAGCAAAAGTGCTCCAATATTTTAAAAACTTAGGGCTAAAAAGGACAACAAAAGCTGCTAATGCTCTTATCCTCAAGGAATATAATGAAAAGAATCGTTAAAAAGCCCAGCGAGCGAAGGGCAGAAATCATCAAAACAGCCCGTGACTTATTCCTGACACAGGACTATGACAAAACCACAATGCAAGATTTCATGAACCATCTTGGAATAGCCAAAGGAACCATTTACCATTACTTTAAATCCAAAGAGGAACTTCTAGAAGCTGTCGTAGAAGATATCGTAAATCAGCATCTCGAGAAAATGCAAACCCTGATTCAAGAGACAAGCGGCAATGCTTTGCAGAAAATACAAGCCCTTGTTGAAGCAGGCAGCAGGGTAGTAGCTCCATCTGTTTTGGAGCAACTTCATGAAAGAGGGAATGAAGCCATGCATACTCGGCTGCTTGTGGCAGCCTTAATGAAACAGGCACCTCTTTACGCCAAGTTGATTCAGCAAGGATGCGAGGAAGGAATATTTCAAACCAATACTCCTCTGGAATGCGCTGAATTTATACTCTCTGCGGTTCAATTTTTGACCGATTTAGGAATTTATCCTTGGACGCAGGAAGATCTAATTCGGAGAACGAACGCTTTTCCTAAACTGATTGAGCGATTGTTACAAGCGGCACCGGATTCTTTTCAGTTTATGCTGAGTTCTATTGTGGTTATACAATAGGTACTTACCACCCTCCATTTTTTACGACATATTTTTCTGAAATATGTCGTAAAAAATGTCGTAAAAATGTCGTAAAGCGAAAAAGCCTGGCTTTACACGTATCTATGAACCCACGCGTTAGCCCAGGCTGAGCTTGCGAAGCCTGGGCTAACGCGTGGGTTCATAGATGCGTGTAAAGCCATTTAATGATCTTATATACCACATCGCTATTGCCATTTTATTACGCTTTGAAATCCACATCCGGGATCACAACCAACCCAGGATGCACTTTGTTCCGCAAAATTTGCTGTATATACGATAGGGTTGTCCCAATAGACGAATAACACGATGTACAGGATCCCGAATAGGATACGATCACTTCCTTGTCATTCAACAAATTCATCACGTGCACTCCACCCGCATCCAAGGCTATATACGGACGCACATCTTGATCAAGCACTTCCTCGATCACTGCAATTTTCTTCTTCAATGGCAGGTCTAACCATCCCGGATGCCCCCCCTCTATCACCTCACCAACACCCATCGGAACCGGCGGCGCTGTGTACGTCGATGCAAATGGGATGTCAGTACATTGCTCAGCTGCCCCTTCAATAGCTCCAAGAACTAAGTTAAGGTGCGGATAGGTTTCCCTCGGAAATGCAGGCTCCTCAGATTTATCACGAACTTGCCGGTCAATAAGATCTGCCGTTACCCTCTGCGCCTGATCATAATTTTTGCCTACAAGCAGTTCACAGGCAGCTTCGGCTGCTCCTATCAATGCAGACTGCCCAAATACTTGAAATCGAGAATCTACAATGACTCCGTCGTCTCTGTCCACGAGCCAATACAGGTGAACAGCATTTCCATCTTCAATACTGCCTTCCACAGCTTCTGCCAGGCGCATATCACGGGCCTCAGACTCTTCTTTGGAAAAGTAGCCGACACAGCGCGGATTTTCAATTTTAGCCTGAAGCTTTTTACTATATTTGTACCATGGAAATGGTGCTGTTAATGTATTGAGTGGCACGTTAATCCCTATTTTTTCTTAAAATCAAATGCAGTGGAGATCCGACGCAATCGTTTAGCCGCGTCCACGATAATATCAACGGCTTTTACAATCTCCTCTTCCTGCGTTTCCCTCGATAAACTAAAGCTGATGGCTGTATGAGCGAGAATTTCGCTCACGCCAGCTCCTGCGAGAATCAAACCAAGCTGCTGGAAGCTTCCGCCTCCAATGCTAGCGTACAGACCCTTTCTATTCAACGCATACAAAAGGGCTTCGTTGGTGATCCCAGGAAATGCGATCGTTGTGCAATGGGGAAGGCGCTCCTGATCGCTATAGAAGGGCACTGCTTCCGGATAATTCGCAACAATGCTCATTTCCAGCTTATCGCGCAGCCTTGCGACTTCGGCGCATAATAGGTCGCGGCTTTCAACCGCTTCTTTAGCCGCATGGCCTAATGCGATAAGCCCCGGCACGTTGTAGCTGCCTGCACGAAGTCCGCCTTGCTCGATTCCGCCAAGTATCAGAGGGCTGCATTTGGTTCCGGCTTTAATGTACAAGCCCCCCGTACCTTTCGGAGCATGCAATTGATCTCCGTTGAATGATACAAAATGAGCTCCCACCTCTTCTAAATCAAAATAGAGCTTTCCTAGCACATGTGTGGCATCTAAATGGAATAAAATGCCTCTTTCTTGGCAAAGTTTCGCAATATCGCTAACGGGATTGATAATGCCGGTTAACCCATTAGCCCATGAGAGCGAGATCATTGCTGTACGAGGAGAGATCGCTTCCGACAAGATTTTTGCTGTAACTTGCCCATTTTTATCGGGATGAACCATTTTTCCGACACATCCGAGTTGTTCCAACCGACCGATCGCCATAATGGATGGGGCTTCATCAACTTGGGAGGTGATGTATTGATTTTTTCCCGATGGTACAGTGGCATCAAAGTAGGATGAGAGAATCACTTGGTTGATAGCCTCCGCTCCCGAGGAGGTGAAAACGAAATCGTCAATTTCTCTGGCGCCTAAGAGGCTATATATGGCTTTATAGCTTTCGGTAATGTACGGAAGGATCTCTTGTCCTCCCAGATGAGGTGCAGAGGGGGTGCCCCACATATCACTGAAGAAAGGCATCATTTTGCTGACAGCGTGCATGGAAGGGCGCGTTGTCATGCTATTATCTAGATAAATCCCTCGAGGCATAATTAATTTGTTTTTTCTTTACTGAATTGATGATTTTGATCTAAGGAATAGATAACGGGTACGCCGGTTTCCAATTCCAATTGGATGACCTGTTCTTCAGTTAAGCCATCCAGATACATAATAATAGAGCGCAGAGAATTTCCATGTGCGGAAACAAATACATTTTTCCCTTGTTTTAAGAAGGGAAGGATTTTTTCTTTGAAGTAGGGAATAGAGCGTGCAGCGGTCATTTTCAGGCTTTCGCCATGTGGAGGACGAATATCGTAGCTACGCCGCCATAGTTTGACCTGATCCGCGCCGAATTTTTCTATGGTCTCAGCCTTATTCAACCCTTGAAGTTCACCATACATTCTTTCGTTTAATTCCCAGGCTCTTATAGTAGGAATGCAGGTTTTTTCGGTTTCTGGATTGTAGATTTTTGCCCATTCTTCCAAGTTCCCTTCCCCCGGATGCAATACAAGGGGAACTTTTCCTGAGGAGTGGATGCTCATGGCGAGCATGGCGGTCATTTGGGATCGGATCAATGAAGACATGAAGATGATGTCTATGGGAATATCTTTGATTAGAGTTCCACCTTGCAGAGATTCCTCTATTCCTTTTGTAGACAGAGGGATATCGACCCAACCGGTGAAAAGGTTGAGTTCATTCCATTTGGATTGTCCATGTCGCATCAAGATAAGTTTGCCCATAGAAGTCAGGATACAGGATTGTCAATTCTAGAGCAAGAATTCATGAGCAATTAGGGTGGTTGCATAAAATCTGCTGTTAATGTATATCGTGAACTCTGGGATTCTATATTTCGACTTAATGGCTTCCAATATGAATGATTCGAATTTTTTATCAAGAGTACCTACCTATATTAAACTTATCGTTAGTTTATTATTTCTGTTAGCATTGACTTGGTTAGGGTTACGCGCTTGCTCCAGCACTCCTCTACCCCAAAAAACCTTTGTTATCGCTATGGACAGATCCTGGTATCCTTTGCAGCTGATGAACAAAGACAAAAATATGTCCGCCTTTTCTGATGTTCTCATCAGGCAGATTGCACAGGATAAATCACTAAAAGTCCAAGTAATTGAAGCCGGCTCAACACTATTCCAAGGACTTGAATCTGGCGTCTATGATGGAGTGATTTCCGCCCTTTCACTCCCCGCTTTGCATCCGGAAAATTATCTCGTCTCCGATGTGATTTATAAGACAGGGCCAGTATTGGTTGTGGGGAAAAGTTCTACAGCGAATTCATTAAAAGATCTTGCAGGGAAGAATGTAGGTGTAGTTGGAAATTTAACCACACTTCATGTTGATGACTTTCCCGCCATTGTTTTCATTAACTACGATAGCGCAACTTCTGCCTTTGCAGATCTTGATAATGATATAATTGACGGTGTAATCATCGATGTCCTTCGGGCAAACAGTTATATTCAAGGACTATACGCAGGAAGGATCAAAGTCGTCACTGCGCCTTACACAAATGAAGGTTTGCATCTTGTCATGAATAGGGACAAAGACTCTGAGCAATTTATTAAACTTTTTAATGAGGGACTCCATAAATTGATAGCTAGCGGTGAATACACTTCCCTCATCAATGCTTGGGGTCTGATTAGTACTGAAGATCCAACAGTCAAGTCTAAATAAACATTACTTATAGACTCGGCAAACGTCCAATAGGCTATACTCATGACGTATGCGTTCCTGGATTTCTTCATCGGCAGGCAAAGGTTTGATTCCCCAAATTTTTTCGCAATAGTTCTTCACTGCGATATCACTTGAGAAATTTCCCATTCCTGCAATATTGTGGATAGCATACTCGGCCCATACATTCGGTTTACGGTACAAATCATCCACTTTTTTCTGCACTTCACAAAAGCTTTGGAAATCATAAAGATTGAAAAACCGGTCCGGCTCACCACCATAGTGTACTTCCATTAACTTATGATAAAGATCACAGAATGTCTGATGCTCACTGTCATTTTCGGCAAAGGTGCGATTCCGCAATGTATCCAACGCTTTTTTTAATGTTGGATTCGCTTGACATACATCCGCAGGATGATACGAATGCTCTTCCTTAATCTTCTGGATCTCTTCTGCGGTGGCTCCGAATGAAAAAGGCCACCATTGATCAGTCACGGCCTCTCTCATCTCAATATTGGCTCCGTCTTCTGTGGCTACAGTTAAGGCCCCATTGATCGCCAATTTCATATTCCCCGTGCCCGAGGCTTCCATCCCTGCTAGTGAAATCTGTTCTGAAATATCTGCTGCTGGAATGATGATCTCCGCCCTCGATACATTGTAATTTTCAATGTAAACAACTTTGATGAGATTGTTGACAGCAGGATCGTGATTTATTTTTCTGGCTACACAGTAGATAAAACGGATAATATCTTTGGCGGTTTCATATCCTGAGGCCGCTTTGCCGCCAAAGATGACAGTCCTTTTGACCCGCGCGATGCCGGGATTTTCCAAAATTTCCTGATATATAGAGATTACATGCAAAATATTCATCATTTGACGTTTATATTCATGCATTCGTTTGATTTGCACATCAAAAAGAGTGTTAGCATCGAGGATTGGAGGAGGCGCTACGATCAATCCCGCCGAATTGCGCAATTTATTATGTTGATTGATAAATTCAATAAGTCTGGTTTTATTTTTCTTTTTTATAGCTTGGAATTCTTCTTGGCTTTCGCGATCAGAAGCATAGGCATGCAATTGATTGATTTGTGTAAAATCAGTGATCCATCCATTTCCAATGCGTTTGGAAATGAATTTGGCCAATTCCGGATTACTATGGAGGAGCCATCGGCGCTGAGTCACGCCATTGGTTACATTGACGAACTTGTCCGGGAAGATAGCGTAAAAATCTTTGAAAACTCGGCTTTTTAATATCTCAGTATGCAATTTAGCAACCCCATTGACTTTGTGGGAACCGATGATCGCTAAGTTTGCCATCCGTACTTTACTATCCTCAAGTATCGATATTCTGCGCACAAGTTCTTCGTCCTTGGGATATTTTGCTCGGACGGTATTGCAGAATTCGAAATTCAAGCGTTCGATGATATGGAATTGCCTAGGGAGCAAATACTGCATGAGTCCCCGGTCCCATTGCTCTAGAGCCTCACTTAAGATGGTATGGTTGGTATAACTCACAACTTCTTGAGTTATATCCACAGCCATTTTCCATGGAATATCATGCTTTTTGGTAAGAATTCGGATCAACTCGGGAATAACTAAGGCGGGATGTGTATCATTGATCTGGATCCGCACCTTGTCCGCAAAGGATCGGAAATTGTCATGATACGATAAAAAGTGTCTAATAATGTCCTGTAAAGAAGCGGAAACTAACAAAAATTCTTGTTTAAGGCGGATTCTTTTTCCTGTTTCATGAATGTCATTCGGATACAAGACATCGGTCAGTAAAGTGTTTTCCGCCGCTTGGTCAAGACGTCCAGCATTATAGCTTTGCAACTGGAAATTTCGAGGAGATTCTTTTGTACTCCATAAACGCAAAGTAACAACGGAAAATCGTGAAGTTTCGTTATAGCCCACGATGGGGATATCGAATGGGAGAACCCAAACTTCTTCAGCATCTTTAAGCATCAGAATTTCATCGCCATGGATATTCTTGGAAGGCATAGTATTTCCGCAATATTTCACAAAAACTTTGCGGAGATCGCGTCTAAATTCCCAAGGGTTTTCTGATAAGAGCCAACAGTCGGGAGCCTCTATTTGTAACCCATCCCAGAGCTGTTGTTCAAAAATTCCATATTGATAGCGCAAGCCATAAGCTTGTGCCGGATATTGATGAGTAGCTAAAGAGTCTAAATAGCAGGAAGCTAACCTGCCAAGGCCTCCATTCCCCAAGCCCGGATCTGATTCTCGTTCGATAATGCTACTAATGCTGCGGTTCATCTTTTGAAGGACAATACGGACAACATCATTTGCCGCCAGGTTAGTGATGTTATTGCTAAGGATTCTTCCGGGTAAATATTCCATGGAGAGGTAATAAAGCATGCGGGCATTTTGCACTACTCGGGTACGAGCGCAGGCTAGCCAATTGATCATGATCTCTTCGCGCAGGGCATACGAGAGAGCTCGGTAAAATTCGTCATCGTTAGCTTCATCAGCTACGCGGCCCATGGTTGTGATGAGATAGTGTTTGGTTTTGGCAATCAACATCTCTGCTTGGTATTCGGTGTCGCCTTCCATGGTTGCTCCTGTGCTATTGACTGCAATGTAACTCAAATATTTATTTTATGGAAGAGGATAGCCAGAATTCAGAATTCAGAAACCATAATTCTGATTTCTGCTATAATCCTAAAAACGGCAATTAAAATGCTCTGCAACCACAATCTATTGCAGGGCACAAGAGACTAAAACGATTTTTTGAGATCATTGCGAAGAATTGGGTTAGTCCGGAGCGCCAGCGGAGGACGTCTGAAACGAGCCCATAGCGACCGGAGGGAGCTATGGGTTAGAGAAAGAAAATCCGAGCTCGGAGCGGAGCGGAGAGCGATTGACTTGTCAGACATATAGCAAATCAATTTTGGAGTATTTCATGCATTTTTTAGCTGAATCATTCCAGGAAATGGAAACAATCAATGTTGACAAAAGTCAATCGCTCTTCGCTTCGCTCCGAGCTCGGATTTTATTTCTCGTACCCATAGCTCCCTCCGGTCGCTATGGGCTCCTTTCAGACGTCCTCCGCTGACGCTCCGGACTAAGGGATCGTAAAGAAATAAACTGTTCGGAGGAAACTGTATGTTCAGTGAATGGAAACTCTTTCAAAAAGCAGCTACCGCTATCTTCTGTACTTTCATGGGACTCATGATCTTTGTTACCTCCATGGCCTATTCAAGACGCTCCGGACACACCGGTCTCGATATGGGTAAAGTACAGCAAATGCGCTATGATGCAGTAAATAAAGCCAAAGAATGAACCTCCTCATTGCTATGCTCCCCTTCTACATCTTCGGAAACCTGCATTGCTTAGGCATGTGCGGCCCACTGGTCATGATGATCAGCGCCCATCGCTTTCGCGCATTCTACTTCCTCGGACGGATCCTTTCCTTCACTTTAACCGGAATGGCGGCAGGTGAGGCCGGCGCCGTCTTAAATGTTATCCTCAATCAATTTCATATTCCTGCCGCAGCCAGTTTTCTATTCGGAAGCATTATCTTAGTGGTTGGAATATGTAGTCTGCTGGGATGGTCTTACCCGGGACACCATTGGCTCGGGAAAAGAATGGCCTCAGCGAATCGAACACTTTCAGTCTTAATTCTTAAGGATCAACCTTTTGCAACATTCTTGTTTGGCTTTTTCACCATTTTATTGCCCTGCGGGCAAACTCTCGTGGTGTTTTCCGCCTGCGCATTGACTGGTAGTGCTTGGATAGGGTTGATCAATGGCTTCGCTTTTGCCCTGCTTACCTCTCCCTCGCTTTTGTTTGCTATGCAGGCGCATTCATTTCTGTCCCGGGCAAAAAAACACTACAACACAATCATGGGAGTCACAGCTATTCTTGTAGGAATTTTTGCCTTATGCCGTGCTTTAGCCGAGGTCAATCTCATCCCCCATGTTGGATTCCATCTCCCTTTTGGCAATTACCCTCATGTGGCAATCTTTTGAGGCGGGAATTCAAATAGGTCGTCATAGTATTCATCGTAAAATAGTTGGAAGGGCATCATTAACGCCACACAATCAGGTTCAATATAAAGCTGCCCCCATGGCGAAGCTTGAAATCCGTGCATGTTATAGCACAAACGATGAAGCATCAGCATATATTGGGCGCTTCCCCTCGCAGTTACACAAAAATGGCTACCCAACCAATAGAAGAACGCGATCTTTTTTTTAAGGTCAGGATCAATATTTTCATCCGTAGTTTTAGGAGCTTTTTTTATTTCCTCAAACAAATAGGAGAGAAAAGGAAGAAATTGTTTAAGCTCATTGACACCTGTATGTACAAAACGAGCATTAAATGCCCCTTTAGAAAAGGGTTTTCTAATTTGCAGTGTTGTTAAAGGGACAAGAGGTCCGCCCGGTAACTGATAAAAAACCCGATAACCTTCATTCGTTATCTGCAATTCCATTCCTTGCCAATCTGGATTGGCACGTAAAGCTTTATATATTCCCTGGGCCAACCCCCAAAAATAGAAATAACGCCCACCTAATCCAGTCACAAGGCCGATGCCGGAAATTGGGTACCCCATCCTCCATGATTCATATCCTTTTTCTTTCGCTCGAGGTTCTGCAAACTTCATTAAAACTTCCAGCATCACGAAATTTTTACTTTGCGATTCGTTGTACAATTCCAAATAAAATTTTTCGCAACGATTACCCCAAGTGACTTGCTGCTCTTCATAGGTAGGATAGGAAGATCCATAGACCTTCCGAATTTCTTCTTGTGTTATTTTACTAGGAAAACGGACAATCAAAGTGCCTGGGTATCGGACAAAATGCTCTACCTTATCCAATACAGCATTAAATTCATTTCTGCTTTCTTCTGCAATATCCCCTACGCTGTTATGCAAGACCTTCAATAATTTCAGTACATCGACGCTTGAAGAATTTAAAAATGCTGAATATAGCCAATTCTCAAGGGAAATCAAATCTAAGTGAATGAGCGATCCCGCTATTTCTTGAAATGCCTCTTCGCCACGCAACATCCGGACTATTGTGAGGCAATGCTTAGAAACAGCAATATCATACGGCGTATCATTGTTAATATCTCTCAGTTCAGTATTGGCACCGTTTGCCAACAGCACAGGCACATACTGAAAGCAGTTTTCTGATGCGCATATATGAAGGTATGATGTGCCATTCTCATTGACTATGTTCACATATCCATTGTCGCATAAAGCTTTTGCTAACCTTGGGTCTCTGCATTGCGTTGAAGTCCAAAAGAGTGCAATGCATATATCAGCAGAAAGTGGTTCGGTATTTTTCAAGAAAAGTGAGGCTAAAGAAGCTTGATCATATTTAATCGCTTCTAGCACAAGATATACTCTTTCCTCCGCAGTCATTAATGGAAAAGTGGCTTTCGCCAATTCATCCCATTGGGGATCTTCCACATTTGAAATTCCTGAAAAAATGCACTTCCACCAGAATTCCTTAATGAATTCTGATCTTTTGAATAAGCTTTCTCTTATCTTTTCGAACTCTTTTGCCGGCAGCAATATGTCAATAAGAAAATCAACGACCACTCCTTTTCCGCCAGTTGGCAGTTGATAGATTTCTTCCGATGGCAAAACAGGATTTTTCTTGTTCGTCCCCTCAATTGTACGCCCAGGCATCTTGCCCGGAGTCAATACATCCGTAATCAACTTTTCAGTTGCAAACTTGGTTCCCTTCCATGTCTGATTTAACATCCCAAAAAGAAATGCGGTATCTGCTTCGAGTTTGGGAAACTTTTTTAACACTGCCGCTAAAGCTTCTACTCCAAATGAAGAAGTGATTTTTAAACTCTTCTGAGCTTCTGCAATTTCATGAATTCCTTCTAAAAGCGTAAGGAAAAGTTGCAAACGCTTGGGGCCAATTTCACAGGTTTTTAAAAGGGTCTCAAAGTTATCTTCAGATGGAACCACACCTGTTTTCAGCAAAATATTAATTTTCTTTTCATCTAAAATCACTTGATTTAATGCCTTTCCAAGCAAGGATTTCAGTTCCGGAAAATTTTTAAGCAGTATTTCTAAAGAAGCATTTGGATTCTGAGTATTAAGGGCTTGCAAAAGGATGGCGGTTTTGGATTTTTCATCCAGATCTTCCAAATGCCCCCCCGTTTGTATAAAATCTTCAAGATAAACACGGGGATCCACATTTGTTTGGGATAGTTTACAGATGAATTCTTGCCAGTCAATGGAGATGTTGAATTTCCGGGATGTTTCATGGAATTGTTCTTTGCCGAATCTAAGTAAAACATTGCCTAGAAAGGCCGATTGATTTTCCGTTGAAATATTTACATCCGGGGGAAGATTCTCCATCAACCATTGCAAATAGGTGTCCGTTCCTTCTGCGGATGTTGCAAGAAGGGCTTTTTCATATATCTTGGCAGAATATTCCTTAGGGTATAAACCTAAGAGATGCGAGGATATTTCATCATCGCCCAAACGAATCGCAATAACCAAGGGAAGGGCATGATGTTTATATTCCGGGTTCAGAAGATCGTATTTATCAATAATATAATCTAGAAATTGAATATATTTTCCTTTTATCACTTCAGGAAGGATCATTTCTAAAACATGATCGAGTCGGGATTTTTCACCTCTCTCCAAGTTAGGATCGTCAACTACCGGATGTTCTAAAATATTAATGGCTTGCTTGTAGTCCTGGTTGGTTAAAGCGATTTGTATTAAAAGAGGAGGATAATCCGGTGGAAAGTACACTTTGCATTCAGAAGTAAAAGCTTGTCTTAGAACGCAGCCTAAAGTACTATCGGGAAGTATCTCGACACGTTTGTATACGAGATGCGCTTCCAATGTTAATGCATCTTGAAATGCTTTGGGTGAATCATATATTCGACCGACGTTTTTTAGCGTGCCATCCGGCAAAATATGCAAATCGAATCTGTTGGATTTACTCACATCAGCCTGGGTAATAAAATGAAGGATATCCTTATCCGACCTATCCCAAAAGAATAGTGATTTCCCCAGATGGCTGTAATCTTTAAGTGAAGATCTTGCTATCAATTTATATAATAGAATGAGAGAAGCTGCCTCTCCTGTGCAATCCACAATCTCTTCGTCATTCCAGATTTGGCACAGTTTTCGTCTATGCTCCTGAATATCCTCGGGAACAGTGTGGTCAGTGAATTCTTCTTGAATGTTTGGGTCCATACTCTCGATTCTCTTAATTGGCTGTTTTAATTCACATATACCACTAAATTTGAAATCTTTGTATTGATAATTTTTGCTCAATCTCATACATAAGAGCACATGAACAAAGAACCTCTCGGCTTATATATATTTCGATTTGTCCTTGCATTCGGCCTGTTTGCATTCATGGCCATGCTTTATTGGTCTTCACTGGTCATCGAAGAAGATTTAAAAGACATCCGCTCTGAGATCACTGAATTAAAAAACGATCAGCCTACTGGACATACCGACACTTACAAAATTCGTAATGAAGCCGCCCAGAACAATCCGAAAATGGATTCTAGTCTGCCCAATCTCTTGAGTGAAGATCCCTTCTATGCAAAAACTCTACCTCAATTACTGGGAAATAACTTTCAAATAAAGGGAGTTTTTCAAAGCGCAACCGTTGGCCGTCCAAACAATCTGCATCCTTTCAGCAATTGGAGCCAAGTCGCTTCGTGGAATGATCAATGTACAGTTAGCCTGACAAGAAATGAATTCGGCAAATTTGAAACGTATGCTCCCGATATGGCCATAAAAATCGAAGCGCGCAAGAGAAAAGGGTCCGAAACCTCAGAATTTTGGGTCTTTTTGCGTGATAATGTGTATTGGCAGCCCCTCAAACAGGAACTGTTTTCCGAACAAGTCAAATTAGCTCCGCAATTTCTTAAAAAACATCAAGTAACAGCCCACGATTTTAAGTTTTATTACGATGCCATGATGAATCCGCATCTGCAGGAAGCCGGTGCAGTTGCTCAACGCACTTTTTACGATGACTTGGAAGAGATCGAAGTTATTGATGATCTCACATTTGTGGTGCGCTGGAAGATTTACAAAGTCAAAGAACCTGATGGGAAAACAGTAGATAAAATCAAATATATGGCCAAATCCCTCACCGGAGGCTTAAAACCTTTGCCTATCTTTGTCTACCAGTATTTCCCTGATGGCAAAAAAATCATTGAAGATGATTCCGATCCTGATACTTATCGGACCAATTCCGTTTGGGCCCAAAACTTTTCGGAACATTGGGCCCGCAATATTATTATCAGCTGCGGTCCATGGATTTTCGAAGGAATGAACGATCGTGAAATCAAGTTTAAACGAAATCCCGATTACTTCAACCCGATTGCAGTTCTTGTTGAAGGATCTGTAATCGAATTCAAGGAGGCTCCTGACGGCATCTGGCAGGATTTCAAAAATGACAAATTGGATAGCTTCTCCTTACAGCCCGATCAGCTTGTGGAATTAGCCAACTTTCTTAAGTCGCCTGAATACGCTGCTCAAGTAAAGAGAGGAGAGTCCATAAAGCGATTAGACTTTTTGGCGCGTAGCTACAACTATATTGGTTGGAATCAGGCAAAGCCCTTTTTCACCAGTAAAAAGGTTCGCCAAGCTCTTACCATGGCCATCGATAGACAAAGGATCATTCAACAAAATTTAAATGGACTCGGCGTTGAAATCTCGTGTCCTTTCTATTTGTATTCGCCCTCTTGCGATCCTTCCATTAAGCCTTGGCCCTTCGATATGCAACAAGCCCGCAGGCTTCTGGAAGAAGAAGGATGGGTCGACACTGATGGAGATGGCATTATCGATAAAGTGGTCAATGGAAAACGCACCCCCTTTCGCTTCAGCTTGACTTATTTTGTAAAAAATAGTGTCAACAAGGCGATTTGTGAATATATAGCTACCTCTTTGAAAGAGTTAGAGATTGAGTGCCAACTCCATGGCGTAGACATCGCCGACCTTTCATCGTCTTTTGATGATAAATCATTCGATGCCATCTGCTTGGGTTGGTCCTTAGGGAGTCCTCCGGAAGACCCAAAACAGTTATGGTACTCTACCGGAGCTCAAGAAAAGGGATCGTCAAATGCGATAGGATTCTCTAATAAAGAAGCAGACCAGATTATCGATGTCTTGCAATATGAATACGATGAGAAGAAACGGATCGAATTGTATCATCGTTTTGATGCGATCATTCATGAAGAAGCTCCCTATACGTTTCTGTATTCACCCAAAACAGCATTTCTATATAGGGAATATCTTCAGAACGTATTTATCCCTGCAGAAAGGCAGGATTTGATCCCTGAAGCCAATATAGCCCAACCTGATAGCAGCATTTTCTGGATAAAGAAATAAACTATGTTACATTACCTTATTCGGCGACTTCTGCTTCTTCCGATCACTCTTTTTGCTATTATTCTGGTCAACTTCGTCATCATTAATTTGGCCCCAGGAGACCCCGTCACGATCACCGAAATCAGCCCAGAAGGTGCGGCCACCCGAAAAGCGGATAAAGCTCTCGCATTCGGCAGCGATGAACGGTATCTCCAATTCCGTGAACATTATGGATTAACCCTGCCGATCTTATTCAACTTGTGGCCTTACCTTACACAGGAGGATGTTCACCGCTCCTTGCAAACGCTTGTGGAGCAAAAGCCAACCTTGCAGAATCCTCAGGCGATGCCTGTAAAGGAGTATGATGCGCTGCGTATTAATTTTGGAGACCAAGCCCGCTTCGTGATGCCAAAGCTTCTCCAGGTGATACTCGCTCCTGCACAATCGAAAGAAATGCGCCTCATGGCTTCCCGTTTTTTTGTGAGAGGGGGAACTCGGCAAGCTTATTTGGGCCCAGATTTAACGGAAGAACAAAAGCAATTCAACAGAAAAATTTCTAAAGACAATACCCTATTGAGTACTTTGTTGCTAACTCCTGAAGACACTCCCGATCAATGGACAAAAAAGACCGAAGCTTTGGAAAAGTGGTATGAAGAGAATGAAAAATTCTATAATTTTCAACCCACCTCAGGACAAAGGATTTGGATGATTTTCTTTGACACCCGTTTTTATCGCTACATGAGTAAAATTCTTACGCTTGATTTTGGCACTCTCAGGAATGATACCAATAAAACCGTCATCAGCGAGGTGACAAAACGTTTCAAATATTCCCTCACGCTAGCGATTATCCCAATGTTTATCACCTTCTTCCTTTGTCAATTATTTGCTTTTGTCATGGCTTTGAATCAGAAACGATGGCCGGATTATACTCTCAATGTCCTTTTCTTAATCTTATATGCCACACCTATTTTTGTTGTAGCCCCGTATCTTATCGAAAAAGCCCTCAATAGAGATTTTCCTTTCACTAGTATACCGATCCCCATCAGTGGATTTACGAGTCCAGATGCTATCTACGATAATCAAACATCTCTCCAACGGTTCTATGACGTGATCCAGCATATCTGCCTTCCAATCATAGCGATCATGTACGGAGGCCTTGCTGCGCAAACTCGCCTTTCTCGAACCGCCATTTTAGAAGTGATGCGTCAAGATTATGTAAGGACGGCTTGGGCAAAAGGCGTTTCTCTGCCGACTCTTCTCGTCAAACATATCGGAAGAAATGCGGCTATCACGATCGTCACATCGATTGCCGGTTCCTTAGGCATAGTTCTTGGGGGCTCATTAATTGTGGAAACGATTTTTGATATCAACGGCTTCGGTAAGTTTTTTTATGACGCTGTCATTAATCGGGATTATAATGTCATCATGTTCTCGGCCCTAGCCGGAGCTTTTTTAACATTGCTAGGGTATTTAGCGGGAGACATTGCCTATACACTATTGGATCCGAGGGTAACTCTGGAATAACAATATGGACGGAAATCACGAACAATATACTTCGTATTGGGGTCACCTTTGGAAGCAATACAAGAGGCATCGTCTTGGGTTAATCGGGTTATGCGTAGTATTTGCCTTTTGCCTTGTTGGAATTTATGCTCCATTTCTGGCCTCGAGCAAGCCAATATTTGTTGTATATGATGGACAACCGTATTTCCCCCTTTTCCGTTACCTTTTTTATACCGAATTTTTCACTAAGCGGTTGGACATTTTTTTCAATCTGCTGATCTTCACATTTCCTCTTTTCTTGCTGTGTTTATTTACTCTGAGACATAAGCGAAAGTGGCTGGCTTTGGCCTGGATCGCACTATGCGCCCTTCAGATTATCCTTTTTTTGTATCTGATCTATCGAAAGCCACATGATCCAGCTTCTGACCCAAAACTCACACAAGAACGTCAATTAGCCTTGAAGAATGATCGACGGCCTGACTGGGCCTTTGATCTGCGCTTCATGAATCCTTATGCAAAACTCAATATGATCCTCCGCTTTCAACAGCGTGAAGAGCAGCATAAGCGAATAGAAGCCTATTTACAATCACATAGCAACAATAGTGGCGCTCCCCTCTCCATAGAACCTCCTCCCACTCTTTGGCAAATCGATTTAAACAGAGAAAATGAACAAATTGAAAGGGCACAAAAAATCATACTCTCACTCGAGCAAAAGGGCGATCGCGGTTCGGAAGAATATCTCGACGCTCAAGCTAAAGTTCAATTTCTGCAGGATCGAAGGCAATGGCTGGAAGAACAAACGCATAAGCTTCAATATCTGATCATGCCTCTTGTGAGGCCTTTTCATTGGGAAGATGATGCCGGCGGAGAACAAAGCCTGAACCAGCATATCCCATGGTGGGAATTGACCAGAATCAACCGCAAAGATCTCGTCGCGGCCTTGATTTTTGGAGTCCGTATCTCGCTCGTTGTGGGATTGCTTGCCGTGTGGATAGCGTTGATGATTGGGATACCTATCGGAGCTTACGCAGGCTATTATGGGGGTACATTTGATATTTTAGTATCAAGGATGTTGGAGATTTGGGAGTCGATGCCCACATTTTTTATGTTATTGATGATAGTGGCGATAACGCAAAGCAAATCGATCTTTTTAGTCATTGCGGTCATAGGGCTATTTGGATGGACCGGTTTTAGCCGATATATACGAGGGGAATTTTTCAAACAAAGGAATTTACCTTATGTGGAAGCAGGACATGCTTTAGGATATAGTGAAAGCCATTTGATGTTTATCCACATTATGCCGAATGCGATACCTCCATTACTTACGTTATTGCCGTTTGCCATAATGGGAGCCATCACCAGTGAAGCTGGCCTTTCCTTTTTGGGGTTGGGAGAGGAGGGATCATGTTCGTGGGGTGTGTTAATGGATGAGGGGCGTACAGCATTTCCTGGCGAGAGTTATCTATTGTGGCCACCGGCGATTCTTTTGACGATATTGTTGATAGCGATCGCGTTAGTGGGAGATGCGTTGCGCGACGCTCTCGACCCCAAGCTAGAATGATGCCGAACATCTTCACGCCGCAGGGTCAATCCTTAGCCCGGTGAGTGAAGCTACTATTAGGTGGAAGATAAACGTTGTGAACTAACGCTGGAAGCCTTCACGTGTTAGCCCAGGCGAGTGCGGCTACTTTTAGTTGATAGATAAACATTGCAAACAAGTGCAGGGAGCCCTCACGTGTTAGCCCAGGCTGAGCTTGCGAAGCCTGGGTACTGAAGCTTAACATCTTAGCCCCAGAGGGGCGACACGTTTTTAAGACATATCTCCCCAAAATTTCATGCACTTGGTGATAATTTGGAGCATTAGATTGTAAAATGGATACGTTAGTAAAAACGTGTCGCCCCTCCGGGGCTAAGATGTTAAGCTTCAGCACCCAGGCTTCGCAAGCTCAGCCTGGGCTAACACGTGAGGGCTTCCAGGAAGTTTATCTTCCAACTAGTTTCACTCTAGACTTATACAATTACCTAGGTAGGGGTGTTAAACAAATGTTGGTCTCGATTCAAATTCGTTAAAAAAATGTGTATCGCTTTTAAGCTAAATGAGATATAATTTTCTCCGAAGCACAGGTAAGCTAATGAAAAATATAAGAAAAAAATCTCCTCGAAGAAGATCCCCTCACCCCATCAAAGGACAAGAGCTCAAATACTACGGTTTTCATGCCTGCTTGCAACTTTTCGCATCCAGGCCCCAGGATATCATCCGAGTCTACGTCGAACAAAGAAACGTCAAAGATGTCTCTCGCCTTCTGCGTTGGTGCTCGGGCAATGGCAAAGCTTATCATATCGTCGCCGCCGAAGACATCGCAAAAATAGCCGACTCCGTCCACCATGAAGGTCTTTGCATCTTGGCAAAAGAACGGCCAAGCATCACTTTTGATGAAATGATCAACAATCTCAAACTCAAAAACGACCCGGCTTGCCTCCTCTATTTCGATGGAGTGCAAAATCCCCATAACGTCGGCTCCATCATGCGTGTCGCAGCCCATTTTGGTGTCGAATATATTATTGGCGAACGCGCCTTATTACCCAAAATTTCTCCATCTGCCTATCGGGTAGCCCAAGGCGGAGCCGAATCTGTACATCTTGTCCCCCTTGATAACATCACAAGCGCTTTTTCCAAACTGAAAAACCTTGGCTTTCATGCTGTCGGCACTTCAAGCCATGGGAGCTTATCATTATATAACTACCGTTTCCATCCTCGCACGATCATTGTCTTAGGATCCGAAAGCGAAGGAGTAAATCAAAAGCTCATGCAATCAATCAAAGATACGATCATGATTCCAGGCACAGGCCTTGTCGAAAGCTTAAACGTCTCGGTTGCCACAGGACTCATCCTTGGCGAATACTGGCGTCAAACTGGAGCTCCAGTTCAATGAAATCGTTAAAAGGTACTGCCTATTTGGCCCCAATCGGATTTGAAAAACAGCTCTCTGATGAACTGCAGGGTATAGTCGAGCGTTACGAACGGCTATACATCACCGACAGGAAACCCGTTCAATCATTTTGGGCCCAAAATATATGGTTAGAGCCTTTTGTGGCAAATTTTGAGTCAATATCGCAGGCCGCGTCCTTATTAAAAGATATCCAACGCAATTGGGCTCTGTATCCTTATGCAGAACATCGGCGTGCCGCTTTAATCCAGGAAAAACTTCCCTACATTTCCGGAAAACCAGTCAAATTTCCGATCAATATTCCGGAAGCGCCAATGGGATCCTTTGTCCTTCTAGACAAAACGACACTGATCGCTTCCGCACGATGTTCTTCTGCGTTCCCAAACGGGGAAATTTTGTTTGAAGAAGTCCGTGAAGGGCCTCCAAGCCGCGCTTACTTGAAGCTTTGGGAAGCGCTTGTGCTAGCCGGCAAGATGCCAAGCGCGGGAAGCCGCTGCCTTGAGATCGGATCGAGTCCAGGCGGCTGGACATGGGTGCTTGCTAATCTGGGCGCTACAGTATTAAGCATTGATCGTTCTGAGCTTGATCCGGAGGTGGCTAAGATGCCCGGAGTCTGTTTTACAAAAGGGAATGCTTTCGGAATGACCCCCGAGAAAGTAGGTCCTGTTGATTGGATTTTTAGTGATGTTGCCTGTTATCCGGAAAAATTGTTAGAGTGGATATCGCTTTGGCTTGAAAGCGGGTACTGCAAAAATTTTATATGTACGCTGAAGTTCCAGGGTGAAGGCGGTTATGCCATAGCCAATGATTTTGCGAACATACCCGGCAGTCGTGTTCTGCATCTAGGACATAATAAACACGAATTGACTTGGATTCGAACTCTTACATGAAATTCTTATCCCGATAAGCCAAACTTTATACAGGTACTATCACAAGAGGCTTGTTAGGCTTCTTAAAATCAACAAAGTAGTTAGGTGCTGTATTGAAGACTGATGCAAGTACCTCATTAGAATAAGAGCCAATAACTTCACCAATCCCAATGTAATCAGGGTCAGCGTTGCTAAAGAAGGCGATTACTTCAACGTTATCTGATCCAATGTTTTCAATATTGTGAAAATAGGAAGCAGGTGCAAATGCCCCTTCACCGGCTTTGACTTCCATCACATCCACATGGCCATCAGGAGAAAGAACAGTTATGCGCGTCGTCCCTTTAACAATATAGACAAGTTCACCGGCATTAGTGTGCCAATGGGGCTCGACGATTCCTTTAGGGTTCAATCCAAATCCCAATATTCCCAAACCCTTCAACACCGGAAGATTCGTTTTTGTGCCTAATTGAACATAGCCGCCTTTCGTCAAAACAGCTTTGTTGCTGTCTGCAATGTCGAATTTGTATTTGCTTTGTATCTCTTTGGGATTCTTTTGCAATTGTGGAAGTGTTTTTAAAAGCTCTTCATTTTTAGACTTTTTTAAGCCTTCGATAAATTGTGAAGATGTATTGAAGGTACTGTTGAAAACACTTTCTGAAATGGAATAAACCGCTTTTGAAAGATACATGGTTTCTGGTGTCGTGCTGTCTAAAGCAAAGTTAATGACACTTTCAGTTTCACCAATATTTTCAATATTGTGGATATAGCCCTGAGGTATGAAAAATATCTCCCCTTCTTTAACTGTAAAGGTTTCAACTCCGCTTGGAGTACGAATGGAGACTAAAACATTACCTGCAATGGAATAGCCAATTTTATTCGCATTGGGATGCCAAATCGGTTCTAGAGTTCCTCTTTTATTCAGACGCAAATTCGCAAAAGATATATTGACTAAGCCGGGTACCTCTTTTGAGGTTACGCAGGTTATACTTCCCGCGCCATTTTTTTTCTGTGGTTTAAGTGCTCCTAAACTGAAAAAAAAGTTGCTGCTCATATTTCCTCCTTAAATAGTTTAAAAAGCTATTAGCACCCCTGCTTGTCACCGTTAAACTAAAAATAGTTTAAAAAATATTTTATGTAAACATGTAAATAATATTATTTTTAACAAGTGGAACTAAGGAGTTTATGAATAATGTTGCGTATAGTTACAGACAAATATAATCTAGCAAGTAAACATAAACCTCTAAGGTGGGCATATGAGATATAAGTTATTAGGCAGAAGCGGGTTACGAGTTTCTGAAATATGTCTAGGGACGATGACTTTCGGAACCGAATACCATTGGGGCAGCACCAAAGAAGAAAGCCAAAAAGTGTTTCAACGTTATGTTGAATCGGGAGGCAATTTTTTCGATACTGCCAATCACTACACAAAAGGCACGAGCGAAAAAATGTTGGGAGAATTCATTGGTTCGGACAGGGACAAGTTCGTCATAGCCACAAAATACACCCTGTCAGAGAATCCAAAAGACCCAAATGCCGGAGGCAATCATCGCAAAAACATGCAGCAAGCCTTGCATGCAAGCCTCAAAAGATTAAATACGGATTATGTAGATCTGTATTGGATTCATGCTTGGGATTTTATGACCCCGGTCGATGAACTTATGCGCGCCCTTGACGATATGGTTCGGGCAGGTAAAATCCTATATGTGGGAATATCAAATACTCCGGCTTGGGTGATTTCGCAGGCAAACACTTTAGCTGACCTTAAGGGGTGGACGCCATTTGCAGCCTTGCAATTACAGTACAGTTTGATTGAACGGAATATTGAAATGGAATTTATCCCCATGGCAAAATCTTTGGATTTGGCTATAACCGCCTGGAGTCCGTTGGGAATGGGAGTTCTTACAGGCAAATACTTACAAGGATCATCCAGCAGCAATCGTTTTACCATTAATCCTGGAATGGGAAAGAGCTTTGTGAATGAGCATAGTAGAAAAATTGCAGAGGTCGTTTCTTCAGTAGCGGAAAGGATAGGGAGGAAACCTGCTCAAGTAGCATTGAAATGGCTATTGCAGCAAAAAGGAATAGTCATCCCGATTGTCGGAGCTTCAACAGTTTCGCAGTTAGAAGAAAACTTAGGGTGTTTGGATTTTACCCTTTCGGAAGATCATATGAAGGAGCTGAGTGAAGCCAGTGCGATTTCATATGTATATCCTTATAATTTTCTGGAGCAAGAAGATATTAAAAGGATGGTCCATGGAGAAAACTATGCTCTGATCGATAACCATCGGATTTAGAGTTCATTGTTTCTTAACAAAATTGAGATTGCCAATTGCAATCAATGCTCTTAAATAATAATTCGGATATTGCTTTGCAATGTTTGCCGCATTAAAGGCCCCTTCGAAATCATAAATAGCCGCTAGCCATTCAGCGATTTTCGCAAATTGATACCCGCTCCCGCCCTTTTCTTTAAACTTATTTTCTTCATGACGTAACATTTCTACCAACGTCCTTTGAGCAGCAGCCCAATCACACATTTTAGCTTGAGCCTTTGATATCAATTCTAGCCAATGCTCACGCCAACCACCAAATGCTGGGGCATATACAGCGGTTTTTGCGCTGTCGAGCAATGCCAAAGCTTTGGCAACTGATTCAGAACGGGAGTCCCGTTCTTTCCAAGAACTATGGTCCCAGATATAATCTGCGATTCTCATCCATGAATTAATTAGGTGAGGAGTAACTTCATATGCTTTATATGACGATTTAATAAAATCCATAGCTTTTTGAAGGTTCCCTACTTTTAGATATGCCCTAATCAGTTGATCCAGTATTTCATTATGTTGTTCGACAGTTCGTGAACATTGACCGTAATCAAGCTTTAATATTTCGCCGACAAGGTGATCATTACCTAAATCAAAACGGATCGAATCGAATAATTTCCCATCTGTTAATAGAGCGAAACCTTGGTGTTTTATATCATTTTTCCATATTGCAATTGCTTCACGATAAAGTCTTTCGCTTTGGGCGTTAAATCCCTTTTGTATTAAAGCATTGGCTATTTCTATCAAACATTTACTTTGTACTTGCGGTGCGGTGATGGATTTTGCGGTTTTTTTGGCTTCATCGAACAGAAGATTATCAATTTTCAGATATACTAACTTTGACAATGCTTCATTAATTTGTTTCGTACGGTCGTCACGTCTTCCTTTGTTAAGACCTCTTACATGGATTATCAGCTCTTCAACACGATTTAAAATCTGCAAAAGTATTTCGGGATTGATCTTGTACCGTTGCAATAATTCAAAAATATTTTCAAATGTGGACAAATAAATCCATATATCAGATGCTGTATCGCAAACAGGAATTGATTGAAGTAAAGTCGTTTGGAATAATTGTTCATCTCCAAATTTTACATATAAATCGGAAATATTTAGGAAAAGCGTAGTGGAAGAGAATTCAGATTCATATTCCTTGCGAAAGGCCTGGACCTTCGCCTTTTCAAGTAGTTTGAACCCCTCTTCACGGGAGTCATTATGCAAAAAATATTCTCCGATATAGGCCAAAGTGGGACTGTGCAACATACGCAACGCTATTTCTTTGGCTTTCAAAACATTTCTCTCAGCCCCTTGATCATCCATGCATTGGATTTGTAATTTTGCAGTTTCCATCAATATAAAACATTCGGTTTTAATTTTACATTGAGGCCATTTTTTAATAAACCCCCAATAGCGATCAAAGTTGCTGCTTGTTTGAAAATCGGAGGGAATCGTTTCGATCCAATCTGCTGTTTGCTGCAGAGTTGCTCTGGCATCAATATAAAGACCTTGGGATATTTGTGATTTAGCTAATTCCAACGATCTCTCGCATCGGTCATCTATTGGTTCGATTTTGGCGATCAGGTTTTTTACTGTTTGGTGACATTTATAGTCCAAAAAAGTTTTTATTAATCCTCTAATAAACCAAATTTTATATGGTTTATCTTCGAAATAATTGAGGACTTCATCTAATACCTCATCAGCTTCTGCGTGAAGATTATTTTTAAGGAAATAGATAATGATTCTTTCATATGCTTGCTCTATCCAATTCTCTTCCTTTGATTTCGGTTTTTGCAAAATACCCTTAAATTTTGAAACGAGTTCTCGGGCTTGAGTACATTTATTATTATTTAATTGGAAATTAATGATATTCAAAAATTCAGATCCAATTACTATTCCCCCATTTGGGCCTAATCTTTCGTTGATTTGATCCCAAATAAAGATCATTCGCTTTTGCTGTTGATAGTAGCTACGAACGCTTGAACGAACAAAGCTTGAAGTTAAAGATAGATTCTGATTTGTTTGGAGGTCGTTCTTTTTTGCTATATAACTCCAGATTTCAGGCAATAGCAATATGTTTTGTGGAATCGGATTTGTTGCTTGCATTGCCGGAGAAGGGACTTGGTCAGTTTGCAACATTAAGTCACGGGTATTATACAAAGATATTAGAGACACAATGATTCCTTTTGTAATATATTGTATTTTTTTAAATGGATATTTTAACAGAATATATCATGCAAGTCCATTTTAAATTTCATTTTTTAAAATTTTACTTTCATACAATATATAAATCATGGTAAATTTTTTTGAATTTCATAAGCAGATCTCATTAATTAGGACGCTTGGGCGTTGCCCTAGGCTTTTATATACCAGCCCTTCAGGCTTAGGGAAGGGGGCTTTCACGCGGCCCTACGGGACGCTTATTCTTTTTTGTTGAATTCCCCAGGTTGAAACTCGGGGCTATTCTCGCTAACCCCTGACGAGGTAATTGCATAAGTCCGGTGTGAGCACTTACTTTTGGTTGAATGATTAACGTTGCAAACCAACTCAGGGAGCCCTCACGTGTTAGCCCAGGCTGAGCTTGCGAAGCCTGGGCTAACACGTGAGGTCTTCCAGCTTTAGTTCGCAACGTTTATCTTCCAACTAAAAATAGCTTCATTCATCTGACTTATGCAATTATCTCTGACGGGGTTATGTAAGGAATGACTATGCAAGCAAACCACTTTGACAGCACACATGAAGCCGCTCTTTTAGCAAATATCCTTTCTCTAGATCAATCATATCGCTTCATATTTGGTCTGACATGAATGACATAGACAATCTGTTTAAGACCGTGACTTAGATAAGAGGACTTGAATTAGCAACTCGGCTAACCACTTTTCATATTCATCCGATGACCAGCCTCGCTCAACAACAAACATACGATAAAGATCCCTTCCGGTGAAGGCCCAAAGAATATCTCTAATCTTAGAAAGACTAAGATTGTCGGAAAAAGCTTTTTCATTTGCCATTGTTTCAACTGTTTCTTTTTGCCGTTGATGTCGTCGTTTCTCTCTTTCAATCTCTAACTCTTTGAATACGGGATCTAACATTGACGCTCCTCGCAGAAAACTTAATTGAGCCTTCTCAGCGTCATAAAGCTGTCTTGCAATGCTAGCAGTAATTTCAAGACGTTTGCGTGGGCATTTTTCTTTCTTTCCCTGTTCAACAAGTGCTTCAAGCTTCTCAGGTGAAAGCGCTTCATCCATCAAACCGAGCAAAACCCCTCGCTTCGATTGAAAGATGGAATAGATGGAAGGGGCAGATACTTGTGCCTCCCGAGCAATCTCCTCTATGGTCACTTTCTCGAATCCTTTGGACTCAAACAGCATTTTTGCAGAGGCTAAAATACGATTTTTAGTCTCTTGTGACTGTGCTTTCCTGGATTCAGAATTGTAGGATCGTTTCTTTGATATTGACATATTGAGTATAGTTTACTATAATCAATTGAAAAAGTCAAACTCTTATCAAAAAAGGAGCATATGCATATGTCAGAAAAAAATATAATTAAGCCTATGCCGCTAGCTAATCCAGTTCCAGATCCAATTGTCTATAAAGGAATGACGGTAAATCAGTTGACAGAAGCTTATGATGATTACAAAGCTATTCCAAATTTTGACGTTTTATTGCAGGAAAACCGAGAGCGTGCTCAAACTGTAAAAACCAGATTGAATCCAATTCATGACGTATCTTATGGCTCTGAAAGCATCCAAAAATTAGATATTTACGCACCAAAAAATCTTAAAAAGATACCTGTAATCATTAGTGTTCATGGCGGCGGTTGGACCATGGGAAGCAAAAACCCCTGGGCCGTTCCAGCAGAAACTCTGATGTCAAAAGGAATCCTTTCTGTGTCAATTGACTATGGACTTGCGCCTCAATACCGGATGAAGGATATCATAGCTCATGTTCGTTATGCTGTTGCTTGGATATATAAAAATATTGACCAATACGGTGGAGACCCGAATCGCCTCTACATTTATGGGATATCTGCTGGAGCACATCTTGCAAGTACTGCTCTTATGCCAAGCTGGCACAAGGATTTTGACCTTCCAGGAGATGTCATCAAAGGGTTGATTGCTATGTCTGGAATTTATGACTTATGCACACTCGTTCACGCACCTCAAGCAGACTCGCAAAAAGCACTACAAATGACACTCGAAGAATCTCAACGTGATAGTCCTTTCTATCATCTTCCGAAACATTCCATTCCAGCAATTATTGCATATGGTGAGAAAGAGCCATTGATATTATATCACCTTGAAGCTAGTAATTACGGTAAAGAGCTACAAAAAGCAGGTTGCAATGTCTCATTGATTGAAGTGCCCAATGCTAACCATTTTGATATGATCAATGAGCTTGCCAATACTGAAGGAAAAGTATTTAAAGCTGTTATGAAAATGCTCTTTTAAAGGACGAAATATTTACGCAATGAATCATCGACCACATAGTCAAGAAAGTATAAACTGGATATGAAAATGAGTTATATTAAAGCTACGATCTTTTTCGACAAACGCTATTGGGTAGGCACATTTGAAAGGACGGATAAAGAAGGATATGCTGTTGCAAAGCATATTTTTGGAGCCGAACCTGCTGATCCAGAGGTTTATGAGTTCGTTCTTAATCATTATCAAGAGCTGAAATTTGGAGAGTCCAAGGAATTTACTCTTGAAATTAAGCGGATGAACCCAAAGAGGGTTCAAAAAGAAGTTCGCCGTGAAATGGAACGAATGAAAGAAACGACAAAACCTTCTACTTTTGCGCAGGATTACATGAGAGAAGAGCTTGAAAAGAAAAAGCTGCAAAAAAAGCATCAAAGCAGCGCCGAAAAACAAGCTCGTAAAGAAGAGCAGTTTGCTTTGAAGCAGCAAAAGAGAAAAGAAAAACAACGAGGACATTAATTTTTTGTTCTGCTATATTTTTAACAAAATAATGAACTACAAAAACATGAATATAAATGATGCGATAAAAACAGAGCGGCTTATCTTGCGCCCTTGGAGAAAAAGTGACCTAGAGCCCTTCGCAAGAATGAATGCTGATCCCAGAGTTATGGAATGTTTCATCGGCCCATTATCTCAACAAGAGAGCAACGAATTTGCAATACGCATCCAGAATAAAATGACAGAACAAGGATGGGGATTATGGGCAATTGAAGTGCCCGGAATCTCCGATTTTATTGGCTTCATTGGGTTGGCTCATGTGCATTTTTCGGCTCCATTCACGCCTGCTGTAGAAATAGGTTGGCGACTGCTTTATGATTATTGGGGGCGAGGCTATGCCACTGAAGGAGCTAAAGCTGCTCTTGATTTTGGATTCCAGACGCTCAAACTGAATGAAATTGTATCATTCACGGTCGTGGACAATTTGCGCTCACGGCATGTGATGGAAAAGCTGGGGATGCACAGAGATCCACAAGATGATTTTGATCATCCCAAAGTTCCGGAAGGTCATCGATTGAGAAAGCATGTACTCTATCGAATGAATCGCCAAGACTGGAGAATCCATGATGTCACCTCCTGACTGCTGATACCTGCTGAAAGTTGATGATAAAGATCAAGATTTCTGCTATCATTTCTCTCAATTTAGAAAACGAAAAGCGAGTCATAGAGATTGTCTTCTTCGTATTTTTTTAACAGATGGGTGAGTAAATAATGAAAAGCAAAACCATTTCCCTATTAGTTGTAACGATATTTGTCATCAGCTGTTTTATGGGGGCTTTTACGTCTCTATATGCTGCTCAAAACCACTTTAAGAAGAAAGATGTCGTGAAAGATTACACAGTCATTCAAAAGCCCTCCTTAAATTTAATAGGAATCGAATGCAGAACATCAAACGATCCTGAAGATGGCCCTCAAGACATCCCACGACTTTGGGGTCAGTTTTATAGCGAAGATATTATTAATAAAATTCCAAATAAGGTCTCTACTGAGGTCATCGCCCTCTACTGCGATTATGAAGGTGATTATACACAACCATATTCACTAGTCATAGGATGTCCTGTGACTTCTTTGGACAATATTCCTGAAGGAATGGTAGCGAAAATAACTCCTGCCGGATCATACGCTGTTTTTCGTGCCATTGGAGAATATCCTACAAGCCTGATTGAAACTTGGGGAAATATTTGGCAAACCGAATTGAAGCGTACCTATACAGGTGATTACGAATTTTACGGAGAAAAATTTATCTCTGGCAGACCTCAAGAAGTTGAGGTGTTTATTGCTATAGACCAGGAAAAAGATGCCGAATAATATTTATTACCTCACTTTCAGAAGGCTTCTATCGATTATTATAACCAGGATTTGCAATAAAAGGGGCCATGTGACAACAACACTTTAAAGTCCTGCGATCGGCAATTGTCTAAGGTTGGGTTTTTTATTCGGTACAGTTTCAAAACGAATTTCATTTGGATGAATAGCGCAGCCATCCAGCATCTCTTGGTGGCTCCTTTTTTTCTTTTTTCTGGCATAAGAAAATGACTTTGACTTTATTACGATGGATACTGCAATGGGCCAGCGCTGGGTTCTCTTTTCCATCAAAAAGCTTCTACTAATATAACTACCTATGTCTTCTGAAAGGGTAAAGGAGTCCGGGGCTTGGCCTTGCAGAAAAAGTTCGAAACGCAATGGAGTTAATTTTTCTTTTCCGATTGCGCTGACCTTATCATTATGAGTCTTGATATAACATTTCCCGCCTGGCTTCAGCACCCTATGATACTCTTGCAAGATTTCTGCAAAATTGGGTGAATAAAAGTAGGCACCCCATACATCAGTGATCAAATCATAGGAAGAGGAGGGCATCTTCTTTAGGACTTGCAGAGCATATCCATGAAACCAAGTTAGAACATTAGGATTTTTATTCAACAGATTTTTTACATTGTTGAAAAGATGGAGGGAGATCCCATGACATTTTAAAGTTATTCCAACGAAATGATTAAAACGCTCTATGAAAGTATCAATGGCTGTACCATTTCCCCCTCCGCAATCCAGATAGGAAAACTCACAACTGTAAATTTTGCTATCAAGATTTATCATACGACTTAAGACATAATTTTTTAGCTTTAATGATGTTGGAAGATGGTCATCCAAAGTGTTGATATAATCATCAAAAGTCCTGTTATAAGGGGTGATGAACTTTGCTTCGGCTTTTTTTTCGACCTGGATCGAATCTGCATTTCGAAAAGTATAAACGGCAAAAGAGTCTTTTTGAGGCAAAGTTGAAATAGACATTGAAACTCCTATAATCTTGAAATTATCAACTCTATATAAAAAAGTGATTTTAAGGAGAAAAAAATAAAAGGGGCCGGATCTGGGGAGAAACGAATCGACCAACATTACATGATTTTCCACTCAGAAGTTCCAGCTAGTTCTCGGCCCATTGCTTTCAGCTGTGCTCATAACTATCGGTCATTTTAAAATGATTTTGGTGACCTTGGAATACGGCACGCTTACAGCGTGCGATGCCGTTCTGGATAGTACCTAGGCTCGGCGCCCCTTCAGGGCTTGAGCCTAGGCTTACATACAAAAGGCTTTCAGCCTTAGGATAAAACGTTTGGAATGCAACAGAAATCATTTCGCAACCGAATGTCCCCAAAATCAATTCAAAACACCCGAAGTTATGCCCAAGGCTGAAAGCCTTTTGTATGTTAGCCTAGGCTCAAGCCCTGAAGGGGCGCCGAGCCTAGGTACTACCCAGAACGGCATCGCACGCTGCATGCGTGCCGTATCCCAACGTCCCCATAATAAATTCAAAATACCCGAAAGTTATGGCCAGGGCTTAAAGCAATGGACCAAGAACTGGCTGGAACTCCTGAATGGAAAATCATGTAATTTTGGTCGATTCGTTTCAGCCCAGGCCGGATCCTGCGATTCGTGCGCTTAATGAAAAGGCTCGCACTATTTCAGCAATTGCTTGCAAACTTGGCTTCTTCATACATTTTGCTGACATTTCATAAATCGTACGAATCGCAGGATCGACCCCTTTCATTTCTTGCGGCTCATGCGACTTTTGGATTGACTTGTTGGTCGATACGATCGATCTTGGCCTTCAATCCAGCTATGTCAAGAGTTGATGCGGAAGGTTCGTTCTCTTGAATCAAATCTTTCACAAGCCTTGCCAAATGCAGATCTTCTCTAGCCGCCAAGCTTCTAAAGGTAAGTGAACATTTTGTCCATTCTGCAAGATCATCGGATAAATGATATAGGAATTTATTTCTGTTAGAGAGCGCACTTCCATGCCTTATAAGAACGTCATCTGCTTTTACAAGGAACATAAAAATTGAAAAAGCCAAACCATTTGATTCTAAGTGTTTTATCATGACCTCTTTAAGAATAGAAAGCGTTGCTTCATCAAAAGCATTCTCTTTAGACCTCTCTTTATTCCTATAATTAAGAAAATTATCCGTTTTGAATTTAATAACCTTATTCTTACACTGATTTTCAGTGAAAATAATTGAAAAGAAATGTTTTGAGGTCATCGTAAGTTGTGTTAATGCGTTGCCATCACATTTGCTAAATATATAACCATAGACTTCTTGTGGTAATGGGTATTGTGAAGAAGTATCTTTCGATTTATTTAGTTGGATCAGGCAATCTTTAATTTTATCCAAGATTTTAAATTTTCCTCGTATTATTTCGCCCTTTTCCACCCACAATCTGATTCTCTCTTTCTCTATTACCATTTGTTGGATTATGTTTTGAACTACTTGACCCATACTTTCGAATATAAGTAAAGCAGCTAGAGTTATGAACCCAATCACAAGGGATTTGCAGAGAATGAAAGAGATTGCAGTACAGAAAAGAACGGATAAGCTTATTCGGATCACCTTGACTATTGTGTTGGGTGAGAAGATTGAAGTGAGAGATTTCGATACTCTTCCTGCTAAATAGTTCTCCAACTGTGAATCCATATCGGTTGAGAAAAGAAAGTGAGAGAACTTCCAAGAATAAATGATCGTATTTTTAAACAGGATTGGCTTAGTTTCCCAGTCAATTAAAATACGATCCCATTTGTTCAATAAAATACGATCCCATTTGTTAAAAATTTCATTATTCATAGGTCAAAATCTCATATTATTTGTTTAAAGTTGCAATTATATTGTAACATGTAGATACATTCAAGGAAAAAATTGATTAAAAAATATTAAAAAATGAGAGGGGCCGGATCCTGAATAAAAGGGGCCGGATCCTGCGATTCGTGCGATTTATGAAAAGGCTCACACAATTTTAGCAATAGCTTGCAAACTTGGCTTCTTCATACATTTTGCTGACATTTCATAAACGCACGAATCGCAGAATCCCGCCCCTTTCACTGGGCATGCAAACGCGGAAATGGTTCATGCTTACGACAAAAACTCTAGAGCTGAAAATCCCTCGAAAAAAATTACACTAATTTGAACAATTTTCAATTACTAAAAAGAGATTTATTTTTTTTAGATTTTTGCAAAGGAATTTTAACAGCCAAAATCATTGGTATTTTCATGGATTTTCCTTACGGGAGTTAGGTTGCATTATCAGAGGTGAACGTCAAAGATGTCAAGGAGCATTTATTCACTTACCTCCTGTATCCCAGCCTGACTCAATCACCCCAATCATTAATCAAGCTTGTTTGAAAACCGAGGAACCCATATAGTCTTTTCTTACTTTTAAAAAATTTAAATTATCAAATATATATTTATGTCTTATGCCGTAATTCATTCCTCTCAACAACCACAAATTATCTCCACATCAAGAACTGAGGATAGCTCCCAACCAATAGCAGCGCCTATTCTTATTGACGACCCTCTTACTTGCGCTAACCTTTTTTTAAATACGCTATATGAAAAAAAAATCATCGATCAAAAAGGATTTCTTATTAAAGACTGCTCTTTGCCTCCTATGATTATGTTAGGCAAGACAAGCATGGAACGCCTAAATGCCATTTTAGCGACATCTTTACAAATACAAGCCTTTGATAGTGTAAAAAAAATTACATTAAAGAATTTTTTGCTTCAACTTGATCTGAGTAAAGGGAGAATTCATCTTGTTGGAGGCATCGTCCCATGGATATTGGGTTCTGAAAGTTTTAATGAAGCTGGCTCCCTTTTGTTAGGGGAAGAATTTTTTAAAAAAATATATGGCAATGAATATCTTTCTCATTTTGATGATAGAAAAGGTGATATTGATATTCGTTTTAAAATGAATTCTGAATTAAGCGAGCTTGACAAGGAACATGCAGATCCGCAATGGGCTGCTGAAAGTTTCCTGAAAAACCTTGCGAAAACCTTTCATCCCTCAATTCATTCTGAAAGCAATATCTGTGACGAGCTTCGCAAGAAAGGGGGGCCTTTTTCGGTATTTCATCCTTTTTTTGATATAGAAAAGGGCAATATCGATAGACAGGCTTTCCGTATTAACTTTAAAGATGGAAATGAATTTGAATTGGATCTTTTGATTGCTTCTATTTTGAAAAAAGACTCCTTGCTCACCTGCCAGGATCTTACTGTGGATATAACAGATTATTTGCAAGACTCAAATGTTCGACTCAAGCCTGAAGGCAATTTATTTCTCGGGTGGCAGGCGATCATTGCCTTATTAGGCAGGTTGATACAATTAAAAAACCTTTCTCCCCATGCCTGGGCTCGGGCGCAAAGCAAAAAAATTGCAGGCTTTAAAATGCTGGAAGGCTACCCGGATGAACTTTATACTCGTTTAAAACCTAAAGCATTAGGATCTATTCTTCAAAGCATTATCGATGGCCATACCGGCAGATTCCCCATAGCAGCGCTTATGCTTGTCATTGATTGCCTATCAGATCTAGTCCAAAATGGATTTCATCAGATTGATATAGATCAAATTGTTCAACAAATAAAAATTATAGAGCCTCTTCCATCAGAGCTGAAAGGGGTCAGATCAGCAATGAATCTGATGCCTTTTGATCTAATTCTCGCCATTTTGCGTTTGACCTTGCACACGAAAAATGATTCTCAAGGCAAAGAGCAAATGTCATTTTTGACATGGCATTATCAAAGTTATGAAGCTACCATCCAATTGTCTTTGGAAAAGGCCATAGAACTTCTCATACAATATGAAATGCAACTGAAAAAAACAGAGTCGAATACAGGCTCTCAAACATTGATCGATTTATTTGCCGTTTTTCAATGTAAAATAATTGCAGAACGCTTGATAGGATTGCAAATCGTAGAGAACCGATGTCCTAAGCTACTTAAGTATGCCTGTGAGTGTTATTTGAAAAATCGGGAAGACAATATTTCCCTTGTATATGAGCTTTCTCATGCATTGCTTTCTTCCCATCTTCAAGCTGCTTCTCAGCTTTTCTTGATCCATTTGAACCATACAAGCATGCTTGAAAATCGGCATGTCGAACTTTTTTCTCTTTTATGCCAACAACATTTCCTCTCAAACAATCAAGCACAACTTCTCGAAGCCATTCACACTATCGTTCCAATGGCCAAAAAAATCTGCCAATCTGAATCCATATTAGAAACTAAAATTAACCGATTGTTGGAAGACCATGCCTTATCATTCCTAAGGAGGAATAAGCCAAGAACCAGTGCCTATTTATTAAAGCTTGGAAAGGAATCGGGTTTAAAATTAGGAAATGGAGATTTATGGCTGCAATGCGTCGAAAACATTTTTAATCTAAACACCTTGCAATCGAAGCAGGAGGCAATGCAACTTTGGACGTTCGCCGATAGGCATGGCATTCGATTAAAGAAAAATCGATCAAAAGAGCAGCTTCCTTTTTACATTGATTTTATCGAAGCTCTTTATCATCAAAATACACCAGAATATTTACTGCTAGGCGATTCTCTTCAGGATTGGCTGCCCCTGAAAGAAAAATATGGGGAACTAGCTTCAAGGATCCAGGCTTTAATAGATTTAAAAAAGAAAAATGTTCTGGAATTTGAAGTCTCCCAAAAAAATATCCAGAGCATGTTTGAATATCTTGAGGCCTGGACTTCAAATCAGGGAAATTGTCCATTCGATAAAATCAAAAACATTTTTATTGATTTAGCTAAATTGGTTGCCGAAAGCGGGAAAACCTCCTGGCAGTCTAATATGAATAGAATACTCCATTTGCTTCCAAAAATTCATCCCTTTTTTGCCGATCTCCAGGTACCCATACTTAATATTCTCGAAACTGCATTGCTCTCCGGCTATCAATCTTCGGTTCTTTTGGAAATTCTCGCATTCATTCTTAGAGAGACCCCTTTTATCGATAGAAATCTCTCCATTTTGATTACTGCAATTAAGGAGAGTAGCAGCCAATTTAGTTCACAAGAACTCAATCTAATTCTAACAAAAAACCAAAAGTTTTATTTTGAGGAACTTTTTCGACTTGGTAAGCATGTAGAAATCTTGCATCTTCTGAATTATATTGGGCAAAATACAGATAAACTTATTAAAGAAGAATCATTTTATTTCGAGACATTTCTAGTCGCTCTACTTACATGCATTGAGAATAGTAAACTTGAGGATAAAAAAAGTTCCAGTTTTGCTTATCAGTATATTTTATTGGCCAGTACTATCCTAAAATCTACATATCCAGAGGACAAGGTAATCGGCCTTGCGGAAAGGACTTTGCTCGCCTGCCTTATCGATTCTATGCAGAATTATTTAGAGTCTTCATTTTGGATTCAAAAATATCTGGATTCTATTTGGCAGAATCCAGAAACGCTTTCTAAGGAGGATTTTTATAAATTATTTACCTGGGCTGAATCTCTTATTAATCAAGGAATGTATCTAGGAGCGTTAAACTGCTTGAAATACATTTTTAAACATGCCTCAGAAATGCAAGGCGTGATATTTAAATTGATTGTAAGCTTGCCTGATGAAATCCTTAGTGAAGTGACTATGCCTATTACAAAAATTTTTAAAAAGGGTATTACCAATCAAAAAGAGGTCTTAAACAATCTACATGTAAGAACAAAAATAAGAAAATTAGCAAAAATTCTTTTGGCCTTTCCTTTTCAACCAAAGAAAATTTCTGCAGCTTTATATTTTCTCGAATGTAAACTAGATGATTCTTCTCATACCCTTCTCAATGCTCTTAAAGCATGCCAATCAATGCCTTTAGAATTGGCATTTCGATCTTGGAAACTGTTTAGAATTCGCTTTAAGGAATTTCTCTTGGAAGAGGAAAACGATCTAGCTTCTAATTCCACTTTTCTAAAATGCCAGAAAACCAGCATCCAAATTTTAAAGAATTTAAGAAATAAGAACTTCCAACCTGCCATCCAGGAGATAAAACAAATCCTCGAATACTATAAAGATCAAAGCACTCCTTTAGGTGATTGGATAGTTAATCCGATAAAGAAAATAATAGTGCTCGAAGATATAGGAAATCTTCTCTTAGCTGGTTATCCACCATATCATGCGAAAGAGTTAAGCCTAGATCAAATAGTTAAGAATCATAGTATGCGGCTTTTTTTATCCAATTTTAAAATTGAATTCCATAATTCAAATCCTAAAGAAAAAGAGATTTTTTCTCTTTTTCAAGAGCACGATCATGCGATGACCTATCATATGTTGCGAAAAAAGGGCACTACTATTTTTATGAAAGGGTTAAGGATTTTTAAGGCTTTAGCTTTGGATGCTAAAACAATGCCTACTCATTTTGTCGACCTATTAGAACTTGCGCTTAGCAATACCATAGAAATATCTTATGAATACCAGGAGGTTAGCGAGAAGTTATTGTTAGAGCTTTTTGATTTATTCATGAAATTTAAACCAAATAGGTTAGAAGCTGAGCGAATTGCTAAAGTTTTGAACAACCATCCTTTAATTAAAGAAGACGACGGTTCTGGCTTGAGCGAATCCCAGCAACAAATAAAGAGAAGCATCAGGGCTTTCTTAGGAATTTCTACTATCAGAGACAAAATAATAGAAAAAGAAGAAAAAGTCGCTAAAAAAAGCTCGAAAAAGCCCGAAAGATGCGGAAATATACTCTGCACATTTGATGAAGCCTTCTTTATTAAAGGATTTAAGATAAGCAGTTGTATGGTGGTTATAGGACTTCTACTTTTAATTCTAGGAGAGTTACAAGAAGGATCCAAATGATTGGGGTCAGTGATTGGGATCAGAGCTGCAATTCTGCAACTTGTTATCATAAAATCAATCTTTGAATTGCAGAATTGCAGACCTGACCTGGGCTGAAACGAACCGACCCAAAATCATGCTATAGTCCTCTCTAAAATTCCAGAAACGTTCTCTCCTGCCTTATTCTGTGTTTCAGGCTGAAACCCTGGTTTATATCTGGACGAACTGGACTAAATAGCAAATTGGTAGATAAGATCATTAAATGGCTTTACATGTGACTATGAACCCACGTGTTAGCCCAGGCTGAGCTTGCGAAGCCTGGGTCAACATGCCCCTACATCATAGCCCCGGAGGGGCGACACGTTTTTAAGACATATCTCCCCAAAATTTCGTGCTCCTGGTTCTAATTTGGAGCTTTAAATTGTAAACTGATACGTTAGTAAAAACGTGTCGCCCCTCCGAGCTTAGGCAAAAATTTAATTAATTGAATATAAATGACATAAATTAATCTTTTGCTGTATATTCCAATTCTTTAAAAACAACGCAAATCAGTACCCACAATATATCTAGAGAGTATATTCTATGAAATTTAACGAACATTTGTTTGACTTGCCAGAAACTTCAATGTCGGAAAAATCTGAAATGCAGCTACCTTCCGGAAAACCAAGACTAAAAACAGCCTGCCGTGACCAATACGAAATACATAATTCTACTTTAGATATGCTTATTGAAGAAGATCACGTAGTTAGAAATATCTGGGCATATGTAGATAATTTAGATTTATCATCAGTTTATTCAAGCATAAAATCTACTGTGGGCAATGCCGGTAGACCTGCCATTGACCCTAAAATTTTGGTAACCTTATGGCTATATGCAACGGTGGAGGGAATAGGAAGCGCATATGTATTAACGCGTTACTGTAAAGAACATAATGCTTTTCGATGGATTTGCGGTAACGTAGAAATTGAAAGAAAAACTATTTCAGATTTTCGAGTTGCTAATGCTGACTTATTTGATAGTTTATTAGCTCAAAGTATAGCTGTTTTGCTTAAACAAAATCTGGTTTCATTAAAGGAAATATCTCAAGATGGAATACGAGTGAGGGCAAGTGCAGGCAAATCATCATTTCGCCGTGAAAAAACTTTAAATGAACTGTTAGTAATCGCTAAAAATCAAGTAAAGCAATTACGCAAGGAAC